>Ga0126339_10001295_pt1 | contig 16677 bp, 6 predicted proteins | sample OrbTmetagenome_2_FD_92532 | JGI IMG/M metagenome (GOLD analysis project Ga0126339, IMG submission 92532) | Coral microbial communities from Petempiche,Puerto Morelos, Mexico - Orbicella T R C metagenome | ecosystem: Host-associated > Invertebrates > Cnidaria > Coral | place: Petempiche,Puerto... | reverse complement strand
TAATGAATAGAGCGCACCCAGGTTTCCCCCTTTTCCCCTCACGGCGGCCTTTCCAACTCATAGTGTCAGTAAAATACCATACCCCCGAACCGGGCCCCCCCCCCCCCCGCCACCCCCTTGGAAATTCTGTCTGAGGGGTTGAGGGGTCTGACAAACACCCAAATTTTTGTCTTGTATTTTTTCACCACACAGTCAGGTTATTACCAGTATATTATTGCATTTTTATTTTTTTCCCATTTTAGGACATTCCACAAGTCAGGTTGGGGGTCATGGCTTGTTCATGGAGAACATCCATCCTCTCAATGGATTCAATGGTTCATTTGGTTTTCGAAGAAACACTCCTTGGCTTCGAAACCAGCCATCAGTCTTCACAGGTAAGTTACATGCTCATGTAAATGTGTGATGTAAGGTCAAACTGTCATACCAACTGTGCTAATCATTGAGTTATTTTGTTTTGTTTTGTTTTTTTTTGTTGTAAAAATACCTTATAGTTGGCATGTCAGGTGTTTGTATTGAATAGTTTTTGGTTTTTGGGTGGACTGATGTATATGTCTCAGACCAAACAGATTGAAGCTTCTGTGAACAACCAATCTAATTGCAACTTGTTTAAGTTTGGATGAGCCGATACTTGTTGACGTTAGCTAAACACGCCTGGGCAAGATGTTGGAGAAACTAGTATCAATTCATGTTGTTTCACGCAAGATTACGATCAGGGGAATTGAAACTATGATGCAACATATAATTTTGTTGAGAAAAGGTGTTTTCAAATATGGATTTCTACTGTGGAAATACGAATAGAAATCACTGAAACAAGTGAAAACGTTACCTTGAGGTTGAAGTAGTTTTTGTTGCAGGTGAATGTAACAAGATATTTTTATTTGTTAGTCTCAAACGGTAACTTGACACTTCTGTTTTTCACGTATGAGTGGTTACAATTAAAATTGATGAATCAGTGACTCTTGTTCACACAGTCAGAATAAACAAACAAGAAGCCAATTTAGCGGCATGTCCAGAAACTTTTACTTGCTATAAATTTTTGGACGTCTCTTTTTGTTAGTATTTTAATATCTTGCGGTAATGGCAATTCTTTAAAACAGGAATTTTTAAGAGAGATTTGTGGCAGGTAAACTCTTTAAATATTCCTGAGGACTTCATGGCGGCAAGTTAAACTGCAAATTAATTAGAGTAGACTTTCAGTTTGAGGTGACAAATTAGTGGTTCGTTTGTTTTGAAACAGATTCCTTGTGCGATTCAAAGAGGTAAACTTACGTCTCTCATGAAGTGACAAAACTTTTTCTGTAACTGACTTTTTGTCACCTAAAAGGCTCTCAGGCATTTGGAAGGGTAATGTGAGAAGGAAACGTCCTTAAATCTTTCGATTTCATGGCATCTTAAAAGAACTTATACTGTTTTTCATGTGTCTGGTTTCAGTTAGGTCAGGCTGTTTACTTTCAATTATGTCTTCTCTTTTACATGGGTTTTGAAATCGATATAATTAATTTGACATGGTTTTGTGGAATAGAGAACCGAAAAAGTACAATCATGCCTGGCAACAGAATAAGACCATGCTATTGTGTGACGATGTTATAATTAAATCGGTTCTTGTTGTAGAATGAGTCATTAAAGTTATCCAAAATCAACACCAATCTGCCGTTTACCATTAGCTACTATTACAGACTCTATGATGTTTAGCTGTCTGGTTGGGAACAGTTCCATGTAGTTCTTATAAACAAAGCCACTGATCGACTGTTAAAACTTAACCTTGATAAATGTAATGTTAGCTTGATATCACAGTTCCTAAGGTGAAACAAATTCTTTTTTTTCACTGTATATGGTAACCAAACAAACTTGTTAGATTAACCTTATCATAACTGTTAGGAGTCCACTGAGTGCTGCTACCTCCAGGGGCTTCTAATTCACAAAAAAACAACTCTTGCATGCCTTGCGTGCCTATGTTTGGACACGTCAGTGTATTGCTAGACTATGAGTAGTCCCTCTTTCGCTTAGGCCATTAATTGAGACTGTAAATAAACCATGAGGGGAAAAAATGACCGCGTGAAATCCTGGGGGTGAGATGCACAGAAAGGAGGGACTACCACCTAAACCAGAGAGTTTGAATTGTGTTGCTCTCACAATGCAAAAATATGATTGGCTTATGTTAGGGCGTCCACAACATGTTGTCAACATTTGAGATAATTTTGTGTGACGTCTTGCAGGAATGTTTATCTCGCTCTCTGAAAGTAGTTTTCTTTCGCGTCACACGATGGACTAAGTAAAAGAGGGACTACTCGTAGTCTAGTGTATTGTGTGTACATGTATATTTCAGCGCTGTAGCTTAAAATTGTTATCAGCATACAGTTGCTAACTACAAAATGTAGCAAAATACCAAACAAAGACTTTGGTATTAATGCCAAATTTTATTCCAAACATTTATAATTTAACTCACCCAAGAAACTATTCACACCTCACCTGTGTTTGTAGACAAAAAACAAAACTTTGCTGTCATTTTTAATTCTGATGTCAAGATGACATTGAAACATCATTTTTTAGCAGTGATATTCACTGATAAATGTTTTATTTCTGCAGGAAAAATTGACAGTCGTTCCTTGGTTCCATAAGTGACAAGTCTATTACAAACCTCCAAGCATCAAGAATTACCAAACCTCTGGTGTATTCCCGGCAGAACTGGTACAGATTTAATGCAAGTGTGTGAATAAAATCATATTGAATAGTAATATATTTTAATATATTCTTTACTGGATAACTGTCATTAATTTTGAAGAAAGCATTTGTGCATGGTGTTATGCTTTACTAAGCTAGTCAAGAGTAAATGATACAAGTAGCAAATGGCTCTAAGGGTCATATAGACAGTGTTAATAAAGTTACAGCTATATTAAGCCATCAAAACTGAACTGTGTTCAAAGAGGTCTGGTACACTTGTCATTCTAAAAGTATCATGAAGAACTCAATCAGAGGCGACTGTCATTTATCATGTGGACCAGTTACTACTTGATCTTCTCTGTCCATCTCTGGATCACACACACAGGCACAGAGGGAACAGAATACAACATATTGACAGTAATTCATACTGTGCTTTCACAGTGTAAAGGTGTTAGTAGTGCAATAGTGAACTTTGTCCGACAATGGAAAACTTCCACAACTGTGGACAAGTAAAGTACTCTGGACTCCACCAAGCTATGCTAAACTGCTTTAAAACCCGAATGTCCTGGGTTGTTATCTCTCTAGTGAGAGTATGTAATATAATGTATCTGTAACACTAGTGTCAACCTTACATTCATATCTTTTGAAGCCATGAAGTGAACTCTGTTTTTAATGAAGTATGCATGCTCAAGGGAGTCATAACTTGTTGTTAATAAACGTATTCAGGCTACAATGAAGGGTTTGAGAGGTTTCTTAAAAAAGTGTGCAAATAAAGTACTGAAATTTACATATGTCTCCTGAAGTTTTATCGAATGTATACTTTGTTGACCATACGGTTATGGTATTTTTCATGAAACATCAGCATTTGTTAGCCCCACAGCTGCCTTTAACAACTTATTTGATTGCAATGTTCTTTTTTTGTTCTCATATTTTCTTTCATTTACATAAAAAATATTATCTGTATTTATTGATGATCTAGCCAGTAAATTCATCCATGACTGAGTAGCAAGTCAAGTTTGAGCCTTCATTCGGCTGAAGACTACATGTGGCATATTTTTTCATGACACATTGTGCCACAGATTGTTGCATGCAAAAGAACATGCAACACCCAAAGGATCCAACTCCAGACAGTTTGGGAGAAAGAAAAGAAAAAGGCCACTGAACCCCACCCAAGGGTAAGAAAGGCATATTGGAATTTTATTGAGAGCTAGGGCTGGGGGAAAGAGGATACGGTATTGCACAAATTAACACACTGAAAAAAGTGGGAAACAAAACATTGTGTTTTACATGTATAAAAATAAAATAATACATACCGCAATGCATACTATTGCGCCTTTCACACAAACTCTAAAGTACAAAACCTAATTAATGATTGTGTTTTTGGCTGCTGCCAATCATGATTTTGATGGCAACCGGTGAACTTTGAAAAAAAGGAAACAACATGTATTGAAATTTACCAATCAAAACCTGCAGATGTGACCATTTGAACTGGTTGAAGTAAATTTTTGCTTCCTGAGTGCTCTGTTAACATGACTGGCAGCAGTAAAACACAAAACGGTTAGGTAAGGTAAGGTTGATAGCTAGAGCAGCATTAGCGTATTACTAAAAGCCATAGTAACATGTTCTTCTTGCATGTCTGTTATACACTATAAAATATCTAATACGAATTGTTCAGTGGCATCTTCGGGACTTCTTTACATTTGCATGCTGATAAAATTGTGGTAAATATTTAACACCGGCAGCACAGGCATACTTGCTCTACCTGAAGGTTTATTTGCTGTTGATAACAAGTCTTTCAAGGCAGTTGAATTACCTTACGTCAAAAACAAGTTTTGTTACCTGTTTTGGTAGCTAGTGCTAGCCTGTGATTGACTCTGGGTGATTTCAAATGTGTTCTTTGAAAAACAAAATATTATTCTATATTAACTGCAAGATTTATTTAGCGGTAACCAAAACAAAAATGGTCAGGAGTAATTTTTTCATGGTAAATTGTTATTTTTGATAAAAAAGTGATTTTTTTTCCCAGTTATGATTACCATGCCTGATTAAGTTGTGCAGTTGAACCCCCAAATCTCAAACTCCCTAAGGAAAAAACAGTTTAAGATGGCGGGTGGTTTGGGACAGCCAATAATAAATTACTGAAAAGGTATATGCAAGTTAAGAGAGAATGATTTGAATTTTAGGGGATAATTCGAGATATCCAAGTCTGAGATAGTGAAGTTCAACTGTATATCCAAAGTCATCTACATTAATAAAGCATTCTTGATTCTCATTCTTATCATTGTCATTATTGTTATTCTCATGTCCTCATTATTATCATTATCATTATTATTCTCTCTCCTTCTTAGAGGCTCCCAAGTGGATGGCACCCTCATGCGGTGTACTAATTTCACTACAATATTACAATCCTGTAATTAATAATTATGTGATATTGCTAAAAAAATTAATCAATATTAATTGGACCATGATGATAGTGTCATGCTGGCTGGATGATTTGAAGGACTCTGCACTAGAATTCAGCAAAAAGAGTTATTCTGAAACAATGAGCACAGATTGTTTGTCGTTCATAAACTGTCACAATCATCTTCATTGACATAGATATGTCAGGGAAACAATTGTATAAAATTAATTGTGACATTGCTCCTGTAATTATTATTCAATAGTAGCATACCAACATGTACTGCTTGCCCAAGGTCTTTGATAATGTGTGCCCCTAGTTAAGTTACACTCCAATTCATGAGAAGATGCACCAGATGATTCTGGTAATTGTTTTGGTAGATTGGCAAATCATTCTACTCTACCTACCCACCTCTACATAAATTTGTTTCTAGCTGAGTATAGGTCATCGACTGAAAAACCAGAAGACTGGATTTAAAAGATGGACATAGCACTTCCAGCTGCTTGACCTCTTGAATTTTGACACATCTCAAGGTATCTTTCTTCTTCACGAAGAGAATTCAACAGAGTGTTCATGTCGTTAACAACCATGTTGCCATTCCCAACAAAGTCTGATACACCACCATTTTCAGTGGATAGTGAACCAATACCTGACACCATCAGATCCTCATAATTTCCCATGTCAAACTGGCTCCTCTGGCTAGAGGTCTGCATTGCAGTATCGTAAGTTACATTTTCTGATGGTGGGTAGAAACCATTATAGACTTCAGTTGTACTAAATTGCTGACCAGTTCTGTACCTTGGTGGAGGCCAGTTCCCTTCTTGAGGCTTTCTCAAGTCACAAGACTGTGGATCTTGTTGGATTGTAGGGTTGGGTGGTGATGGGAAGAGTGATTGAGGTCGGTGATGCACAGTCTGTAAACTAGGTTGCTGTTCATGCTGCGACTGCTGAGCTGTCTGCTCTTCCTCAGGATATGGATAGTGACACAATCTTTGTGTTTGCCTCATGTCTTGACTCCCAGGTGGAGGGTGCATACGGGGAGTTGACTCGAGATTCTTTTCCTCTTGTGGATTTAAGTATGCATCAAACTCTTTTGGATCTAACTCACCACAAATCAGTTCTGTTTCATTCACATTTGCCATAGATGTTGCTTGTCTATTAACTGGCACACCTTGGGGCTCAAGCCTAGCAACAGGTACTCTTGCTTGTCTGATGGGTTCACTACTACGACGCTGCTCACCCTTGCCATTTTTTGGAAGGTAGTTTCCAGAACTATCTGCCTCACAAATTACTGTGTCACTTTTCCTTCTGTTAGTGGCATCGGCACATGTACTGGTAATTCTCTGAGGTAGCAAGTGTGATGAAGGTGGGATCTTGTGGAACATGGGGCTTCGTATGACTGCCAAGTTTGACTGACTTCCATAACCACTGCTATTACGGCTCAATCTGTTGTGAGGTGCACTCTGGTTGCTGCAAGTGCTTGTCTCACTGGTACGACGGAGAGTATCATCATTTCCATCAAGTGGGTGTAAATGTGGTCTACGATGTGGAGGGGTCATCCCTTTTGGTATTGGAGGAACACTGTAGCCATTGGGGAAATGGGGTATAACCTCTTGAGGTTGAATATTTGTGGTTGGAAAGGGGCTAGCCTGACTGGATCGACGACTTCCATAAGAAGACCAACCACTTTCTTGGCTAGATCTTCTACTTGCGTTACCAGCAAGGTCCACAGATAAATGGCTGCCTTCACTTGATCTGCGTGATGTTTGGCTCATTCGCCTGGAAACATCATTCACCCAATCTTCTACATCTCTCTTGTGGACATCAATCTTTGGAAGGTTGAAGCTCTGGGATTGAGGTCTGGCTTCAACAGATTGTGCTACCGTCACAGCACCATTTTCTGCAGGCTCCCAGTCTCCTTCCAAAATATCTGGAAGATGGCTTACAAATTGGGGACTCCTTGGAGATATGCCCAATGTGGACTGTCCCACACTTCTTGGACTGTCTTGGCTGGATGGAATATTAAGCACACCTGGGGTCCTGTCACAGCTTGAAGAAACTGCATCGCCCTCAAAACTGCTACCTACAAATGTTTGAGAACAACTTCCACCTTGGACCACACTGCTAGCACTGCTTGATCCCTCCATTCCTGGTGATAAAGGTTCTGCAACATGGTTGCCTGCTGGCTCTGCAGCTTGTGAGGTACTGGAAGACATTTGGTTTCCTTGGCCTTTCTCAGGAGCTGCGCTTTCGTTTTTATCTGGGTTTGATGGCGGTTTCTCTCTGCCTCCTTCTGCTTTCAGCTGTTATAAACAAAATGGTACATTACTCTTTATATTGAGGTAATAAGAGTGAATTAATTTAATAATTTAAATCAATTTGGTAAACTGCTCTGAAGTGAGTTTTCAAAAAGAGAAATGTAGCAGTAAAATACAGGCCAAAGGGATTGCAGCACCTTCAGGCAATTAAAATGTGTGTAAAATGCGTGAAGTATATGCATAAAATGTGTGTAAGGTGCGTGTAATTACATGTGTGAAATAGTTACTATGCTTGTAATTACACGCATTTGTGTAATTTCATGCGTCTAATACTTGGGTGTACTTAAATTGGAAGAGGAAATCCTTTTTTATTCATACACACATTTGCATGTATTTTTGCAAAACAAAAAGCCAGTACTAACTTGTTACCTTAAACCTGTAAGCCGGTTCAAGAAAACTTAGTCGATCCTATTGGAATATGTTTAATGACAGAAAGCAAGAAGGCAATGAAGGTGTCGCAATGAAGTCCAGTATGGTAAATGAATTGTTTTCATTACACACACTTAATAATTTCCAGTTAAGTGACTGCACATTTTACATGCAATATCAAGTCCACTAGTTCATTTAATCAGTTACACGCATTGCTGTGTATTAATTTGCGTGTTTGCTGCATGTTAAGTGCATGGTCACTGTGCATAATATGCATGTAGTACACACACTGTAATGCTGCAATCCCTTTGGCCTGTACTATAGGTGCTTAAAAGCTTTCTTTTTTAGTGATACAATAAACTCTTGTAAGTACATAAGGCCTGGGTGAGTGAGCTTTAACAGGCTTTTTATGTAAGGCTTATTCTTACTGGAAAGGAAGTTGTGAAGACATTCTGTTGTAGGTTTTTTTATAATTGCTAAGTTTTATAATGGTGACTTTACTAATAGTACAGTTAACAAGGCTGATAAGTTCTCGCAGGACACCAAAACTCTGAAGATAATTAGGCATTTGGAAATGCAAAACAGGATGTCTACAGTTTGACTGACTGGGGAAAATTGTATCATTCCTAAAAGCCCTTGTAAAAGGTACTGACAGCTATGTATTCCTAACTTACCCTCTTGATTCCTTGTTCCCCATGAACTGTTTTGGTGTGCTTTCTCAGTGAGCTAGGATCTGTATACCTTTTTGGGCAGCCAGGCACTTTACAGACATAAGGTTTCTGAAAGGAAAGGACGACTGGTTGAGCCAAATGTACCTTTATTTCCTTAAAGTGCCATGCCTAGGTGATCGCTATAAGTTAGAATTTTAGAATTTGTACTAAGCTTGTACAAGCGAAGTGGAATTAACAAGTTTTGAGGCCATGTATATAATTATATAATTAGGATATCTACAGTACTGCAAATCTATAAACACGTACATATACGGTATCAACATTGTACATCATATAGTCTGCACTCAGTACAAAGCAGTCGACACCTTTAGAGCCTATATCCAAGTTTCTACAGTATGGATGGGATACCAGTAGTGGATCTAGGGGATGGGCTCAGAGGGGGCCAGGGACCCCCTCCTTATTTTGGGTAAAAAAAGAAAAAAATGACAGAGGGAAGAAAAGCCGGCAGGGCAAGCACAACACCCCCCCCCCCCCCCCCCCAATGCCTTAGCTCAAGGTCTTGATCTGCCTCTGAATACTAGTCATTGCAAGGTTACCACCCATTTCCTGCAATGACTGTCAGGTTGTTCAAAATGTTAGCCAGTACCCAGTAGTCCCAGTGCTGTTCAATCTGCAATCCAATGCTCCTACAACCCCATTCAAGTAACCACTTGAGATATTCCCAAAACTGGGGGGGGGGGGGAGGGGAATTGTGGCCCAATAGTCAGTGCACTAGGACAGGTTCAAGTACTCACTAGGGTTATTGTACTGTGTTCTTAACAGCAAGACACTTTACTCTCATAGTGGCTCTCTCCATACCACCCAGGTACATAATTATAAATGGGTACTGGAGAATTTAACTCCTGTGATTGACCCTGCAATAGACTAGCATCCCATTCAGCAGAACGCACACCTTCATGCTAAAGAAGCTGGAGGAAATCAGCAGTTCTCTCGGTCTGGCCCACTAAAACTCTAACACTGACATAACCATACCTTTCCCTTAAACTCTACTTACCACTGAGGAGTGTGTCCTGTTTTGGTGTTTTGCTCTGTCTGATGCATTAGAGAAGGCTTTATTACACCCTTCCACCTCGCATACATATGGTCGCTCTCCAGTATGTGACCTGAGATGGGTCTTGAGGTTCTCAAGTCTGGAGTAAGCCTTGGTACATCCATCATACTAGACAAAAGAAACACAAGATGAAGACAATGACTGCAGAGATTCTGCTCCTTGTCTGCTGCAGTACTTTTTAAAGGGTAAGCCTTGTTACAGCAGATCATGCAACCTTCAATATTTCCAAAACATTGTGAGGCAGACAGGTAACAAGAGGAAAGTAAATAAGGTTAACTGGGGGGACTAGATTGACTTGTGACAACTTATTCTCAATAGTAGCATTAAAAAGGCAATTATGGCAATCATTACTAGAAATTGATTTTTGACCTGGGGAATTAGGTTATCTCACTGATGATAAGTTAGTTTTGAACTAACTGGAAGTATGACAGTTGCAGAGTATGACTCACAAAAAAAAAAAAAAATGACGTGCTGGACATTTTGACTTACAGTACATTTATGGGGCTTCTCTCCAGTATGACGGCGCATGTGTACAACCAACATATATTGAGCCTTAAAGGGCTTCTTCTCTCTAGTGCAGCCATCCCAGTAACAAGTGAAGTCCTTGCGATCTTTTTTGATGTGATCACTGTTGACATGCTTGACAAGATCATCTTGTGATTCACACTGCATTTGACATTCTTTCCAGTGACATGTCATATCATGCTCTTGATCTTGCTCAGCTTGATTCTCCTCACCTTCATTATCTGAACCTTCCTGCTGTAGATGGAGGGAACATTTTTTTTGATAAACGTGATTAGTTTCCTGGTTTGGGTAAACTCTAGACCCTTCATCAGCCTCCTTTCAGGACAATGATTGTCTTGGTTTAGTCAAAGGTTCAGCTGGTGACAATAATGAGACAATGCAAAGGCTGACCATTGATATTTACAGACTGTGAAAGGCTAATTTACACATGCCTGTCAGGTGAGCCATGGTTAATCCAGTCAACATCTCAGTTTACAGTGACTCACAATATTTTTGATATTTGTACTCTTTCTTTGCAGAGTGCAAGTGTATTTGAATGCACTAGCTATTAACATTTCACAATGTGGTTTTGTTAAAGATGCTATCTCTTGTAAACTTATACCTTGTTATATACATGATAATTCTCCCACCCAAAGGATTTAATAAATAAGAGGCTAATATTGTCAGTTATCTAAAGAAAATACTGCCACAGGTCAGACCTGTAAACAAAATTAAGGTAAAATATCAATAAACACAGAAACTAAATTTTCTGCATGAGTCATAAATTTCAGTTATTACAAACAATAATTGATGAATGGAACTGCAGACTTCAGGTATGTTTTATGTTTATTAATTTGTCCTAATCCCTGCAGAAAGGCTTTTTTATCTTTCTGTTTTCAATTTTCTGCCAGTGGGTGGACATCATCATTGTGGAGTGAAGTTTTACATTTGACTCAAGATTATGTGTAACAGTAATGTTAATATTTTATTATCTTTCAAAACTTTCAAAATTGGCAAACCCACATTAAAAAAGTAAATCTTCCATCTAATCTTCTTTTCATTGCCTAACAGCACATATTAATCACCTACGAACAATAGACAGGCTAGTTAATCCGATCAGTTAAAGGTTATCAATGTTATTTGCCAGCTGAGAGAGGGATAACAGTGTAGACATAACACTGCGTTTCCCCTTGCAGATCAACTACAGAAACTTAAAGCAACACCTGACTTCTTGCACATATTTCTTTTCCCCTACTTGTATGTATTGAAAAGCTATCATACAGATTGAGAAGTAATCACTACCCCTCGGAAAGCCAGAATTGACAGCTAGTAGAGGGTGTGATGTAACACTGCACTCTATTCAGTCCAGTGGCCTGTGTTGGAAAAAGCAATTGATGACATGAACTTTCCATTTTGTTTTGCTTCGTATTGTGATAGATTATCAGTAATTAATCCATTGTGAAAAGACATATGGCAATTTTTCTCTTCTTTTTTTTTTCTTAGGGATTGCAAAAGCTGTTTGTTTGCTTTATGAGGCTAAAAAGAGTGACTGACATCATTATTGTGTATCATTTTGTAAAACATCATCAAACAGACCACCCCATCTAAAGAATTATGTTTTTACACTGATCATGAAGAGCCATGGCTCTATTAATCCATTAGATTGGAACAGATATGTAAACCTTATTTCAAAAGTGATATGTAAACAGCCATATACTGTGCTACGGCTTTTTGGAGCTCAGAACTAGAGACCTCAAAAGGATCATTAAACACTAGATATGAATATTATTTATAATAAGCTTATTCCCATTGCATGTGATTTACAGTCTGGTTAGCACAGTAGGATATGCCAAGGTGATTGAAGTCCAGCCAAAAATACTTCAAGAAGTGGTTCACATATAACCACAAGTATTCTAACAATGTCATCAATCTTTTAATGCTATATAAATGACTGTGAATGACTATACAAAATGTTTACTTATGTCTGGCTTGGAGAAGGATAAAAATTTCAAAAATCTTTTAGTAATAAATGAAAGGTTTCTGTTCTGTACTTGTAAGTACATATCTTTCAAACCAGGGTTTAAAACACTTCAAGTACTTAAGAACCATGCTGATTCCTTTTCAATCTCTTTCCCACACCCATAGGGCAGAACATTTTTCAAATTCTACAACAATTATTACTAACCTGCCTAAAAATCCCAGTACAATCCACTTAAATAAACAGACCATTGTAATTCTATTGTTTAAAATTCTAAAAGGAGTATCTATAGTATAAATTTTCAAGGGTTTTTTTCAGTGCAAAACAACCAACACATGTTATTCATATAAATCAATACAGCTTCAATATAGGGAAGTATTCAAAACCAAATTAAATGGCAATTAACACTGGCAAAGTTATGTCATCTTTTTCACCTCCTAGGTTGACATAAGTTACCAGTAAAATGGAAAGAAAAAATAATATTGGCTAATCAAGTAGAGCAAATAGGAAAAAAGTAAATAGTGAATAAGACATGGTAAATAACTCTAGAATTATTCTTTATAACACAAGAAGGTTGGTGTAACAGTGAATTTTCAGCTTGACCCACTCTCTTCTGCCTGGAAATAATACAATATTGTTCCCACACAGAATTCCCTTGCCTATAGTATTTGCAGTATAGATGTCTATCCATACTTTTCAAAGATATAGGCTTGCAGATCACCATCCTCATTGTGTGATTATAATTATGCATGATAGTAGTTGGGTTTTCTGTAGGGAGAGGGAACAGGTTCTGACTGTATAGAGTTCAAATTAATATCATTGCACAGTATGTTGATGCATTATTATTCCAGGTATACTATTAATTTGACAGTGATCTAAATGCAAAACAAAACATGCTACCTTTATTTCTGAAGTTCCAGGTGAGGTTGTGGAGTCAAGGGGGCAAATGTCCATTCTTTCCTCTTTGCAGTTGGCAGTTTCTGACTCTTTAATGCTTGACACTTTAGGCGATTCAGCACAACTCATGCTCTCTGGTGCTTCTTCCTTTGTCCCATCAGCACCAGTCGTCGAACTTGGAACTGCATCTCTCATGGAAGCTGGTGTTGGTAATCGGGGAGGGGCAATGGGCGGAGGGGTAATGAACACATTTCTGACAGTGGGATAGCGAGATGCCTGGCGTGAACCAGGAGAGGTGCAAAATCCAATGGGGCTCAAATGTCCAAAGGACCCTGCTGAAGACACTCTGGTTGGTCCAAGGTACCCTGACAAGGAATCTGGTGAACCCCTTATCAGTGCGTTCAAGTCAATCGACTCAACAGATGATGGGGTATTAGAAAGCGCACGCTTTCGACTCATTCTTGCTGACAGTCTTGGGCTTGGAAAGTTGGAATGTGGAAGATCTATAACTGTTGACCTCAGTGATGTTGCGGTTGATGGTGGTTCTCCATAATCAGATCCTGCATTTCTGTGCAGAGATGCCAAGTAGTTTGATGGTATGAGAGGTTTAACAAAGGGCTGATATCCAGGTGGCCATTCTGCTTTGGGACGGGCAATTTCTGAGTCTGTGTGCCTTCTCTCGCGAGAAAGGGGCATTGGAGGGACCACTCCAGGTATTGGTGGTGGACGTGAATAAAATCCGTCCGGGTGGTGATATTGATAGTGAGGGTATGGAGAATGGGAATGAGATACTGGGGATAAATGTGGTGGTAGAACAGGGCTTTGAGGATTATGCCAATGTGGTGTCCGACCAGGATAATAGTGGTTGGTGTGATGCTGGGCTGGCATGGAAGGTGGTGGAATGTGAGGAGGTGGGTAGTGAAGTTCATAAGGGTAGTATTCAGGATATGGTGATGAACGATAGGAGTGGTTTGTACCCCATGATGGTCCATGTCTATGGCTGTATGCATAACCATGTGGCCGTCTGCTCTCTAAAGAAGCCGTCCTATTATTCGATGGCTCCCTGTGGCTCACATCAAAGTTTGTTTGGGTTTCCCGATCATGAGCGCGATTCACGGAATTTATCTCCGGTTTGGACTCATCCATGCCTCTTCACTAACAGTCCAAACAGCTTCCTGAAGATACGCTGCTTTTACAACACAAAAAGTTCTTTGACCTTGGTCGATTTAATCGGGTTTTGTTTAGGACGCGACTGTGGTAGTTGCGTTTCCGCTGTATGTCCTGCTATAGAATGGGTCACGATGCGGATCACGGCAATCTGCCCAAAGATGAACTTTTTATCACGTAGCAAAACGCATGAAATCCAGTTCGTATTATCCCCAAGTGTTTCAATGGGTTTCTTGCGTGAATACACTGTACCACAGCTCTCCACAACCTTGGCAGTTGTACAACCACATCCAATCAAGTCCTACATAGTAATTGTCGATTGTAGAGTTCAAACATCCTGAAACATACATACACAGAGGATGGTGTTGGTGTTCATAAAGTTCCTACTTACATGTTTAATAAGAGTGGGAGCGAAATCTAACTAAACGGCCACAGCAACGAAACAGCGCCAGCACTCACCTCGAAATACAGACTGCTGTTATGAATACTTGGCGGGCAAATGAATAACAACACAGTGTGGAGCGGAGATCGCACTGAAAAAATAATTTTGTGATTCTTTTAGCAGAGACAGTGAAATCGGAACAGTGACCGCTCTTTGCGCGCGGCAAAATTTTAAGGGTCACGAAAAATCAAGACGGAATATAAATTCCCTAAATGCATTCCCTTTGATTTGGAAACACGAGTATCACTTTTCCTCAACCACAGGAGACCGTCGTCATAGAGAAATCGGGTTTTCTTCGCAGTATTTGACAGATGTTTGTATCATCTTACTGGTTTGGCTAATACAAAGAGCATTCAAACAGTACTTGGCCAATCGTTTCGGCGGAATTCCGCAACACGAAACTCCTTCGGGTCAACAATGATGTCGGAGAGCTGTTTGATTGGCGTCAATAACGCCCTCAAGTTTACAGATAAGAACGAAATCAACAAGATGTTTATTACGGTAAACGCGACTGCCTCACGGGCTGCCATAGAGTGGACATTTGTGTCGTTTACGCTCGGAAGAGGCGGAATTTCGTGTCGTAATGGTGTTTTTGTTTGATGATCGCGTCGCTCTTGGTTTGATACTGCGTGGGAATTCGGGATGAAATGTTTAGTATCACTTGAAAAGGTATCGAAAATATTAGCTGTAGAGTTAAGTTACGAACGTAACAATCTGGCGTGTTGTTGGTTTAAAATAGCTCTGCTCAGATGGGTTTTTTGAGTGAGTGAAACCCAAATACTCTCAAGATTAAAGATTGTTGACTCTGACATTCCAAAGCAACAAGACTGTACGTATTTCCGTTCTTGTACGTGGCAGATTTAAATTTACGCCTGAGTTAGAAAAACTATTTTGGCGAACTTAGGAAACTTATTTAGTTCTCGTTGAGTTCAAGGTTTTCCCGTGAGATCATTTTATCGCTCTTAACAGCAGCACATTGTACTTTCATTGTGGTTTTAGTTCTTTTGCCCGGATCAAATATCAAATAGTACCCCGCGAATCTATATCACCCGGCCGCGAGAGAGGAAGAAATTGAGCTCTTCCTGTTGTAGTGGGATTAATTTGATGACGTCCCTCGTTTCTGATGTTAAACAGAGAAAAAAGTCGCCAAGTTCTTCAACTGAAAGTCGTGAACAATTTGAAATCAAATGAAGGCGGTAACAAATAATCTGTAGAAATTAGAAAATCTCAGGTAGAGTGAATTCGATACTTGTCTAGAAAGGACCAAAGTCACCAAACTATAACTAAAATAAAACCCAAAATACAAAGATAACAAAGCCTAAAACGGGAAGTGATTGCGATTTTCGCCATGTAATTGTTTGCTTTGATTCTTTTGTTAGCTTCAATCAGCATCAGTCCTCAGTGGTGACGGGATGGGTGTTGGCAGGCGCGATATCGTGCAAATTAGACCCGGGGGGTACTCCGAGAAAAATTGGGTCAGGGTGTGTGGCCCAAAACCCTTATACTTAGTTCCCTAGTTCAAACCGATGTTAACGGCATCGCGAAGGGCTTTGGCTGATGGTCTTATCGATAATGATGAAAAAGTAGCTTCTTCTAAAAAACATATCCAATTCAAGACTAGAGTGCAAAAACCATGCCCTATTTATGATCAAAATGGCTAAAGTCGATACCCTATTTTTGTCTATTGGGACCGCACATACCTATATAGCTCATATAAGGGAGTACCCCCGGAAATTAGATTCCAACAGTGAGAAAACGTGTTTTGTTTTTGTTTTGTTTTTTGCAAACAAGCTATTCCGTTAAATAAAGGCAGCTTGATAGTTATAAAACGTGAGCTTTTCTGATCCCCGAAGAGTCACAATCTCCTCCAAAATTTCGTGACTTTGATCTAATCAGTGATCTCTAGGCTGTTCACAGCCCTCTATTTTCTCGTATTTTTATTCGATCGTTGAACGCGCGGATAGAATATGCGAGATAACTGTGAAGTCTTTATTTAGGCCGGAAGGTTTTATTCAAAGTCAAATGTGAAACCTTGGAAAGCACCACTTCATCTTAAATACATGTAGATCACGGACTGGTTTTCCGCTTTAAAAAACAAAATCAAAAAGCTGTAAGTCATTAGCCTGACTTTGAGAGTCGACCGGCTTTCAGGCGGAAGCGG
>Ga0126339_10001294_pt1 | contig 16681 bp, 9 predicted proteins | sample OrbTmetagenome_2_FD_92532 | JGI IMG/M metagenome (GOLD analysis project Ga0126339, IMG submission 92532) | Coral microbial communities from Petempiche,Puerto Morelos, Mexico - Orbicella T R C metagenome | ecosystem: Host-associated > Invertebrates > Cnidaria > Coral | place: Petempiche,Puerto... | reverse complement strand
AGTTTATGAAGTACTGAAAATTCCACTTTTCTCTTACATGCTAAATCGCATTACACCCTGCCGCTTTCGACAGGTATTCGATGGAACTGTTAACCATGACTACAGTCGCTAACACCGCTGAGAAATACACTTTAGATAGGATTTCGGTCATTGTGAGTGATATACACATTGCGCAACTTATCACTGCAGAGGTCAGAACTAGCTAGCTCACGATCACTAAGAAACGGGCTCACTAGATGGAATTAAAATCATGTATTACCTAACAGAGGACTGTAAGAAATGCTTCGATCGCTTATATTACCCGATTGACGAGGTAACATCGTAATGAACTCTACAATAATATATATATTTTTAAAACTAGATTGAAGTAAAACTCACTACTTATTAATACGATCATAAATGGGTGGAGTTGATCGGGCGCTCGCGCGACTGTCCCTTGCAAGTCTTACAAAATTTCTGTCTCATTTGTGTCAGTTCCAAATTAATAGAATATCGAACTTTTTCTCGCTTCGATCTGATATAATTGCTCTTGTTACGGTGTCCCAGACATTTACTGTACAGCTCATTAGTGAAACTAGTTATTCAGTTTAAGTTGCAAGTTATAGCCCTACTGACTTCTTGCATAACTCTAGTCACTGAAATGATACATATGTCCTACCTCTAAAAAAGACCGATAACACCATTGTAATAATCCAAAGCGACCAGGTGAATCTACCCATTTTCGGGGAAAGAGTTTGATTGCTCTTGATCCACCCAAGGAGTTAGCTTGCAGTTCACGAAAGTTCTCTACCCTTTAGCTTAGGTTTTACAGACAGAACTCAACTGAGATGCTTTAAACTTTCTCACGAGACCTTAACCCCCTCAGGGTGTCTGAAACTCGTCCATTCCTCAGACACAACGGGAATAATTGTATCATTGCAGACGAACTGATGAGCGGAACAACTTGAATAAACACTGATATACATATTATGTAAAAATGCAATTATTGTTTCCCAAAAATAACGCTAGCATTAATCAATTTAATTAACTTAAACTGTCAAAACGATAAATAGCGTAGATAGAGTCCCTTTGTCATTGTCTGGAAGGGACCCATGTATCAGACACATGATAATTCAGTAGCATTCCTCTGACTACCAAAGAATCGAAAACCTACGAGGACTAACTGGAGTGAGAAATTCATTTTTGACCACTTTACAATTAATTCCTTCTTTCAGTCTAGCTTAGCATGTAACTTGACTTTTCTTAGCGGAGACGGTGAGCTTCAAAGTGTCTCCAACTGCGCTTTTTTAAAATGCCTTGTTCTCACTCCTCCAATATTTCAGTGAATACATCAGATGGTTTGATGAAAATTTTAAATTTTATTTTACGACGGCGAGGCTGAAAGTTCGTGGTCTCCTTCGTTCATGCATCGGTTGGTAAGCGGCGGCAATTTCAGGTCTTTTTTCAACCGTTACAAGTAATATTCTTATTATAATCAGTCACCAGACCAAACCAAGCTTGCACAAGAAATCGGGTTCATGCTTAGGTCAAGATCTTAAGCATCGCTAATGAACAAAAGGAGCTGATGTAAAAGCGATCTATTGTAGTAAACCAATAAAATTGTGTTTATTGCACGGATCTTAGTGGTGGTCTTAGCTATTGCTTAAAGTAGTCCTATGAGTTGGCCGTGCAACTGGAAAAATTGGATCATAGTTTGTAACATACGAAAAGTATACGGTTTTCAGAGACTGCAAATGATAGATTAGGGCCCTCAGTTTCATGGACTGTTAGTTTATACCAGGCGTTTGGTTAGCTGGGAGCAGCGAGAAAAACGACGAGAGAGAAGATTAGGGGAGGGTTTGGTGCTACTAGCACTCCTGTCGTCCTATTTTCTCTTTCGGCGTTTTTTCATTGTTCCCCAACTAACGTAGCCAGCAGGCTCCGGCTGGAAGGATCTGACCGCGGCTGGAAGGGCCGAGAAGGAACTGGCTGAGAGTGAAGTGGCCGAGGGGGAATGGGATGGGAACTGGGGTGTCCTCTCTCTTTCCCCCTCTTTCTTCCCTCTTTCTCTTTGCCCCATCCTCGACTGAAGGGTCACTGAAGAACTGTTCACAGGCTACAACTAACCCAACTCCTGAACCGAATGCCATTTCTCCTTCGAAGGAAGTATGCCATTGTAAAAGAGGCATTCAAAGCATTCACATAGAAAAGACTGATTGGCTTAATTGCACCCTGCTTTCTCGTATGAACTAGACAAAACGCTTTCTTTAGAAAACTTTCTTTAACGCACAGGTCGCACAGCGCACAGACATGAATGATTGCTAACAGCTGTACTTCAAATGAATTCACTCTAATATTTATTCATCTAAAATTCAAAGAAAAAAAACACAAAATTTTGCCCCAAAATGATTGTTATTTCCCTCTATCAGTTGTCATGGTCGGTAGGCGGGGTCTTATGGAACGGGCCGGACGGGGGGGCTAATAGAGAGGAGAGCAAGTAAAGCCATACCACACTCTCTCAGAGACAGGGTGAGGTAAGATAGAAGAAAATTTTGCTTCTATTCTCTCCGGGTATTCTCTGTCCAGGTATTCCCTCACCCTTTGACGATGGCCAACAAGTACAAAAGACAGAACCTTTTATGTTGCTACACATAAACGAGCCCACGATTCTCACTCTTCAGCAGATTGCCACACCATAACAAGTGCACGCAGTAGTTCACAAGCAAATCCGCTTGTCGGAAACCTGAGTCTGCAGGTTGTGTTTCCTTTCTTCCTGAACCTGTCTACAGGTTTTGTACCTCAAAAACTTCAGCCTTTCTCTCAGTTTAGATTTCAAAACCCCTATGTCAGTAAGAAAATAACAAAAGGTATGCCAAAAAGTAGAAGTCGGAGTCGCTCTCCTCATGGCAGAGGTAAGCTTTTGAAAATGTTGTCAATCCGTTCTGAACAAGTTAGATTTTGCTGATAATTTTAGCTTAGTAAAATATACTACTTTCACATGGTTCTTTGCCAGTTTTTACGGAACGAAGACGAAGTCGATCACGATCAAAAGAGAGGAGGAAAGATGGTGGTAGGCTGTGACAGGTTTTTTTCATGGCAGACACTTTCTAACTTTATTACATGTACCTGGTGAACATACTTGTACCATAATGATCTGTTTGTTATGGCTCATTTTTAGAACGCAGAAGAAGTAGATCAAGGTCACCAAAGCGACGAAGGCATCGATCTCTTTCAAGGTACAGTGTAAGCTTAAGCTTTAAAAACTTGAGGTATTTCAACTTGTCAGCTTGTCAGAGATTAAGAAGGTGGTATGTTTTGCTCAGAACACCATGCCTAAAATAAAAAGCCACTGTATTTTAAATATTGAAACCATTAAAAATGTTTCCTTTCTGCTGTTTCAGATCACCTTCCCCACGAAGGCACAGAAGGCAAGTTCTTATCCTGATGGGACAGTGTCTGTTTTAGGCCCCATTCCATGTTTGCACATATGAAAATTTTTTAGAAGTTGTATCCCAAAGTAGGTCACTGGCATGCCAGCTTATGACAAGGATTCCATTGACTGCATGACATTACACGCCAAAAACTGTAATCATGTAACAGTTCACCAAATGGTTTTGAAACCCAAACCAAAAGTCTTTGGTGTAACATATGTAAAATGCACCCTTAGCCTAATGGTTAATGAAGTGGCTTCTGGAACAAGAGGTCTTGGTTGAATCTGGCCAAGGTCTTTGTGTTCTGCAAAGACATCTTGCTCTAGAACACTCTTTAATTAGTTCTTTCCATTTAAAAGTTTGAATGAGCAGTAGTTCAAATGATCCAGGCAACAGGACAAAAACAATCTTGTGGAGTTTCCTGCACTGTGTGCAAAGAGAGTCAAAGTTGAGCTAGTGGATTCTATCCTTTGCTAACCCGATGGGGAATTGAAGAATGTCTGGGGAGAATTTTTTATGGAAATTCAAATTGAAGAAGGACTGCAAGAGATACAGTATTGTATGGCAATCTTGGAAATCACTTTTTTTCCTCAGGGGTATTTTGCAGTATGCTGAATGTCGAATGCCAAATGCACTGTTTGTTTGCATTTAGTTTTACTCTCGTTTGCCTGTGGTTAGCTTTTATTTGTCAGAGAGGACAACATTGTGTTGTATTTAGGCCTTTCCAACAAGTAAAAAAAGGTACCCAAAGGGTACATGTGTGGGATACCTCATTTGTATTGACGGACACAGTAGTGTGGGATTGCAAGCAAACATGAGTGCAACCAACCGCAGGCAAATTGTGCATTTGGTGTTTGGCATTCTGCATTTGACATTAAGATTTGACTTGCTGCAAAGTACCCCGTACTAAATAAGCATGTTATGTAGGAAAGTAGTACTAATTGTAGCTGCTTCATGCTTAAATCCAGGTACAAGCCCCAGCCAGCACTCAATTTTGAACTGATAAATTTATTACAGTGACAGTACATTGTTTCTAACTGCACTGTGTTTTTTCACTGGTTATAGAACACCATCCCCAAGGAGAAGGAGATCAAGGTGGGGACTGAGCATGTGAAGATACCACATTTAAAAAGTGATCAGTTGCTGACAAAGGGAAAATAAGCTGAAGCATTTCTGTTCTGACTCATATTATTATCCCCATAGCAGCAGGTTATTTGAGAGTGAAAACTTGACCAATTTAAGGAAATATCCGAAGAATTCTCATGACTCAATTGTACATGTATTAGAAAAAGATACAATTTGCTCCTGATAATTAATTTTGGTCTCTCTTTGAGATTGCCTTTGATTTAAAAAGTACAGTAATTTTTGAAATTATGCAAAATGACTTAATGATGTTATAACATTAGTAATTGACTTCAATAATGTCATATAACATTACTGTTGTTGTCATCAAAATTTTATAACAGGTCATCATCACCTAGACGTTCTCGAAGATCACGCTCAAAGTGAGTGCGTCACAAAGCTATTGCTTTGAACTTGCAGCTGTAGCTGAAGCATTTTTTTTAGAATGTGACTAATTAGGTGTCTTTTATAAGCAAAACAATCATCATGCTAAATCATACAACTAGTGAGAAACAGAGCGTAGAAAAATATATGGTAGTTTTAAGATGAAATTGTTACTGTTCAATTTGTGGCAACCAAATAATTAACTGAAAAATACACCTTGAGAAGAATTTCCACTTCATTTCAACCACTATAGTGGTCTCTGCAGCAATACTGGTTTGATGCGTACAGTTTCCAAATAGGTTGGCCCTTATTTTTCATTCTCACTGCTCCAAGACTGTCCTGGCATTACAACTCCAGCAAGTGGACAAAGTGGAGTATAGATTTCTAGGATACCTGTGACTACTTCGCGTTGCCATCTCCATTCTCTAATTTCAATTGATGATTAAACATTGAGTTCATACTTTTAATATGCAGGTCTCCCTCAGACAAGAGGAAATCTGATAAGAACACTGTAAAAGCAGAAGATCAAAGTGAAATTGATGGTGTTGCAGGTATGTGCATCCCGCTATCTATCACTTTTTGCCAAATAACTAACTGTATAGGGACAAGTCTTATGTGCTTAGTAGAGCACTGATGGCAACCATGGGCAAATTTTGCTTTTTATTTCAAAGACACCCGTCCGAAATTTAGTGGTACTTGTGAAATTTGTGTTGAATTGCATGTGCAGTAGAATTCATTTGCATGACATATATATAAGGGTTGTGGCATAGCATGTCCCTGTTTATCAAGTGTACTAAAAATTGCTGTAAGACACATAGCTGCAGTGTAATCCTAGTTTCAGCGTACACATAGCTCCAAACTTTTTTAACTTCATTATATCTGATCTGAAAGCTGCCACGTTTGAAGTATCCTCGCAAGAATTGTTAAACATAGCTTAACTGTCTTCGTCAGTGATTGCTACCCTAGATTTAACTGAAATGCGCTGCAAAAACTAAGAACTATAAAATTCTCAGTGGAAACTGTATCACCGAGCCAACTGGTATTAAAAACTGGAAAAACAATTTCCCTGATTATTTTGCAGACTGGGGAAAAAAAATTTCATTTACATATAAATCCACAAAGGATAATAAATTAAGACAATTCTCATTCGGGATACTGTACAGAATAATAATGACCAAAAAGGAGCTCTACACATTCAGACTAGTTGAGGATGAAGCATGCACTCTTTGTCTCTGACCAGACTCTATAGAACATACATTTCTAGACTGTACCGTAACAACAGCCTTTTACTAGAAAGTCGTATCATGGTTCAACCACGAATATGACACCGATATTACACTTTCAAATAACCAAATAACCTTTAACGACATCCCCGGTTTATCTCATCTAACCGATTACCCAAGATGCAGACTACACCTTTTCATCATTATTCTAAAACAATACATTTGTGCCTGTATTAAATGTTTGGACAAGAAACCAAACATGCAGGAATTTCAAAGAAAAGCTGTATTACAATGGCAAATAGAGAAATGCGCTCTTCCCTAAGTCACAGTTTTTCTCGGGAAGCTTTTTTTTTCTGATTTAACTAGCCAATTGAAACAACACACTAAACCAAAAGCCCAAAATCTCATCTTTTTCCTACCAGCCCTGTCTCTAAATCTACTTTGTAGTGTTAGTAGAAAGTAACTAAGGTGTCGTTTTGTAAAGTACTTCAAGTAGTTTTAAGTAGGCAAGTAAGCGCAATTAAAGAATTGTGAGCTTTTTATTGTAATGTAAGTCATGTTTTGTTTAGCAGTGTAATGTAAGTAACGCTGCAAGTGACTGTTAGTAAGTGACCATTAGCAATGTAATAATAATATTATTGTAAGTAACGTGACTGTTAGTGACCTGTAGTAAGTAACATGACTGGTAGTGACCTGTAGTATAAGTTTAAATATGTACTAGTGATTACTAGTGATTAATCAAATAACTACAGTAATATAATAAGTAGAGAGATGTTGAGTAATGTAATGTAAGGGTGTGTTTCTGTAAGAAAATCCAAGATTGGATTCTTAAATCTGCAAGAATCTGAAAACGGATTTTGCATTTCTTTACTAAACAGATCAATCCCAGATCTCTCGGATCATGATGCGTCAAAGGAACTGAAGAATCCACCTTGGGAGTGGATTCTTTGGTTCCTTTGATGCACCACGATCCGAGAGATCTTGGATTGATCTCTTCAGTAAGGAAATGCAAAATCCGTTTTCGGATTCTTTCGGATTTATAAATTCAATCTTGGATTTTCTTAAAGAAACGCACCCTAAGTTTAGTCCTGTACGAATGTTTCTTTAAATTAAAAAAAAATTACATCTCATGTTCATTATGTCATCAAATGACTGGGACCACATGATTTATTCAACAAGGAAGATGAAAAGCTAGATCCACAAGAGACCTTTGTTAACCTGTGGAAATAAGTAATCTTACATTTTAGTTATTTCGTGGATGAAATTTCATAGTTTTGACCATTTTCATATAATGCAGCTTTTATGAAGGTCTTTATGCATGTATATTGCCATTCTTTTGACATAATGATAAACTAAATGTACTTTAGGTCACTGTAAGCATTTATGCATGTATGCTGTATTTGAATGTTCAAGTATACGGTATTATATTTTATGTGCAGAGTCATTTTCTGTCTAATTACTGTTTATACTTTTGGTTAGATTGTCATAATTGAGGTTAGACAGTACTAAGAAATAGTAATTTCCTTATTATTCAGATTTGAAACATCAATATTATCGTTAAGTACTGTTATAAATATTACATTGAACTTTCTTGACTAGATGGTGAGGAGGTTCATAATGAAGATGAGGAAGCCATGATGAAAATGATGGGATTTTCTAACTTTGATTCAACAAAGGTTATTACTACAAAACTCATTTTATGCTGTAAACTGTAGAAGAAATATTGGGCTATAAACCTTTGAAAAATTGCCAGTAGCTGGCCCAATTTGAAACTACCAGGGTTGTCAGAGTTTTTTAACTGTTTCCTTGATCTTTCTACTGTGTCAACAACTGACAAGATCACCTGTCAACATTTAGAGCCCATCATCCACACTCAGCTGTTACAGGTGTTTCAGGTTACAGCCCTTAATGACAGCTCTGACTACACTTAACCTCCCTGAGGCAGACATGGCTGCTGCACTGGACCTAGCCACTGTTTTCCAGGGGACCAGTAATTACAATTTCTTTGTCATGCCCAATTTTTAAATAAGAACCACCCTTGAATAAGTGCCACATTAAGTGACAAGACTTCAATACTGGGGTTAATAATGAACTAACAACTATTTTCTAAACTTGCCAGGGTAAACATGTGGCTGGTGCATGTAATATGAGCTCTGCCAGTGTAAAGAAGGCCAACAAATACAGGTGAAAACTCCGGACTATAATGTGTGCATTTAGTATAATGTGTATGCTAAACCTTTTAATCCTGTTTATTGTATTTCTAACAGTATATCTTAATAGTTCTTGTGTCTTGTGCACCTCCATTGAATTGTCAGCCCCTTTAAAGTAAAATTTTGGAAATAATTCCTTCTCCATTCTTGAGCATTCAAATTTACCAACAATATATATTTACATCAATGGAAATTACCTATAAAATTATGATACGTTGTTGATAACTACAGTCCTTAGTGCACTGAAGCTATTAAAGGGTTGTTATGTAATATGATGTGTTATGAATGCAGAAGATTTTAATTTAAAATAGAAAATGTTGGGAGAAGATTTTTAGTGGACCTTAGGCAGAGCACCATACTCATATAGGAAAGAAAAGGAAACCCATGAATTTATTTTGTCATGGTTATCATGGTTAGTGGTATTGCTTGTGGGTGCACACGTACGACAACGACAGTGACCTCGCACAATATGACAGCCATACTCTCGCCAGTAGGTTGACCAAGACAGGCTTGGTGTATAGCATATGTCCATGTTATTGTCAACTGACACCTATCAAAACAAGGTGTCCACTGACCAGTGTCACGTGACCATATCGTGGGCTCAAGTTATGAGCTCATTGCAATCACATGTTTTTTTTGAAGTTGACAGCTGACCAAGTGCAGGTTTTCGATTGGATTGTGGGCTCAAGCCAGGTTAACTTGTAATCAGGGCTGGGTTGTTCGAAAGGCAGTTAACTCTAACCCAGGATTAAAAGTTAACCAAAGCATAAATTTTTCTGGTACAAAAATGTTTTTACTACTTATGTTTTGTGTAGTTTGAGATTGATGAGACTCAAGACAGAATAAAAACAGATACAAAACTCAAATCAAAATTCTTGTATATCCATGGTTAGCTTAATTGAGCTTTGAACAGCCTGGCCCAGGAGCACCACTTTAAGGCTAAATCTTCACGTTTAATTATGTCCTTGTGTCTCTGAAAAATCCAGACTGCCCTTTCTTCAACAATTCACAAAAATGACTTATGTTCTGATATTCTCCCTGTATAAGCAAAGGTATATAGTCACAGCTTTAGCATTATTTTGACCAGAAATGCACCAAATTGCTCATGATGACACATTAGCCTGTTTATTTATTTTTTTATTGGTACATGACTGTGCAATACTGATTTCCTCATTTTGGGAATTTTCATTTTCAACAGACAGTACATGAACCGAAGAGGAGGCTTCAACAGACCACTAGATTATGTCAATTAGTTAGCAATTTAAAATAGATCTATTGGAACATTTCAAGTTGTCCTGTTTACAACTGGGACATCTCCAGTATTGTCCTTGCAGTCGTTTGGGTTCCTTCATGCATGGTGAAATTCTAACAGAGACAAAGTCGAGGGAAACATCAAGTCCCGAAGGAAAACAAATTTAACTGTTTTCCAAAGGGCCATTATTTATTTGCCACTGGTTTTAGATTTTCTACACCTTGTAAAAATGTGACAGAAAAAAAACACTAGTTTGACTTCCTAAATATTTTATTTCCAGTTTTGTACTCCGAAGATATCCAGGGTAATTACGTTATGCGTTAAGTTCTCTTGATTATCTCTCCTGATTGGTTGACATTTTCTTCTTAATTTTGGAATAAACAGAACATATCTTTGAAAAAGGCTTCATCATTTCTTACATTTAAAGGATAAAATGTGAAAAAATCTTTAATGTATAGACTGAAAATCATGCTACCGGTAACTGGGACAAACCTTTTGATGTAAGTTCTGGAGAAAAGTTCCCTTGTAGTAACCTAAGCATGTATTTGCATTTTACAGGCCGCTTTCATGAGAATTGAATGATTCTCCTTAAGAAAAAAGTGTTTTCTTTTGTGCAATGTTTTGAAAAAGCAATTTGCAAAACTGAGTGGTCCATCTTAGCAGTTGTATGGTAAAATCTAGACTGCTCAGGGAACTAATCAATTCTCCTTTTCATCAATGGACCAATTTGCCATGTAACTATATAACTTTATAATATACATAGGACCCTACACATGCTCTGATTGGTCAAAAACCCATGTTTTATCAGAGTATAAAACATAGAAAAAGCGTGTATTATTGCTTTTTGTCACATTACCTCTATATCATAAAGCAAATGAAGAAGACTAAGCTGTGTATTACACTGTGATAAAGCTCCCTGGACACAGAAATGTGGAAAACACTTGCCTGCAGCTGGTGATTTCTACATTTCCTTCGCGTGTCTTCTGAATTATTATATAAAAGCAATTTGATTTACGAATTCTTCTCTTGTTCTTCCAACATCCTGCGTGGTTTATCAGCCTATAAACCATAAAAACTTGTGGTCTATTGCTTAATTTTACTTAGAGACTGCTTTGTGCAGTTTTTCTCTCTCCCTTGATTTTCTCTCACACTATTCATAATAATATTTTAACTTCAACACTGATGTGAAGTTAATTATTAATTAAATCATCTACAGTCCCATCTTTTTCTCTATTGCAATGTTCTGTACATATTTGTTAAAAGAATATAGATATTCATTTCTAGTTTTGAAAATAGTAAAATCAACATTTTGTAGCACTTGGTCAGTCATGCTTTTTTGTCTGAATGTTCTTTCCCTAAAGTAAGACAGTTGAACCTCTCCATACGGACACCTCTGTAATACGGACAGTTGCCTATGTACCAACAAAATTCTCATACATCTCCTTAAAGAAATCTCTATAATATGGACCCTCTCTAAAACGGACAACAGACACTTAATCTTGGCCCTGGGGAGCAAATTCATACAAATTTAACCTCTTTATTACAGACACTCCAGGGACCAGGTGCTGATAATTTGTGATATGTACCATTTCCTGTCAGCTGTTACACAAACATTGACAAACTGTCGGTGTAGCCTTGAAAGTGACATCATCAAAGAGACTACTCCAATACGGACACCTCTCTAATATGGTCACTTCGCTCTGTCCCTTCGGTGTCCATATTAGAGAGGTTCGACTGAAGTTTGAAACTGGAGTATCCTCTGGAGTTTCCTCTGCTATTTCTGACCGATGGTCTGGCCTACCCAAAGCATGGTGGTACTTGGAGTGTTCACATAATTTTTTCAATGTGCGTGCATCTGGTCAAAGATTGATTAGCTGGCATGTGGCATGGGAAGATGCTATTATTTCAGCTGGTGGGGTCTTGGCACAAGGAAAGTGTGGTTCCAGAGACAAATTTGCTTCTCAGATGCCTACACAACCCTGTTGATGTTTCTACCAATTTCCTGGATAAGCTCAAATGTTGTAAAAGTTTCTCTGTAACTCCCTGGGATATATTTTCCATGCCCTTTGAATGAGTGGAGATTGGGAAGGAGGGTTTATCAAAATAAATTAGATGTAAGAAATGCTTTGGAAAATATTATCTTTATTTAGTGATCAAAGAGAAAAAAAAAACGAAAAATAAAAGGAAATTCAGTGGACAGCCAACATATATTTTGTTATTTTCTTGAAATTGACTTGCAAAGGAGAGCAACTAGTTTGATTAAAACTTTAACATGAATGCACACTAAAAATATAAATAAAACTGATGAAAGGAAATTAAGCTTTATTTTGTATTTTAGGAACAAGTTCGTGGTAGTTTTAGTTTTTTGACGAACTTCCATATCCACGTAATTTTTTCTCAGACTTTTTGTTTGATCTTGCCCAGGTTTCCTTGAGTGCGTGCTATTTCCTGATCACAACTGTTACCTTTGATATCCGCCACGGCTCACCCAAAAATTTTGAAACAAGGAAATGACGAAAAAACAACGGAAAGATCCGAGCTGGAAAGAAAATCAGGGTGACATTTTTAGATTAGGGCCCAGTCTTCTCTCACAGCTCAGTGGTTATCAATCAAATATTTATGAGTTTGTGATCGAAGAAACTCTAAAATGGCGATGGAGGCTGCTCCAACTTCCCCGCAATTAACAAACTACGCTCCGCAAAATACTGCCACGGTAACTCACACGGTGCCTGCCTCGCATACAACAGTAAATCTTATACAGCCTGAACAAGGGAAAGGTCTTTATATTGTCGATCCTTCCCAGCAACATGCGTTACAGATGTTCGGAAGTCCCGATCAGAGAACCTTCATGGCGAACCCCGTTGAATTTAATCCTGCGGCCGGAACAATAACAACAACCGCTGTTTCTAATGGAAATGGACAAATTACCATGGTAAGTATTATTAAAATGGCTTACAACACTCAGCAAGGGTTGTAGTCCAATAGCATTCGAGTACAGAATTGGAGTTTGCGAGAAAACGCCGTCTCGTGTGTTCGATCTTTCTAAAGACGCGTACCCCGTTCGTCCGTCGGGGCACTTAACGGCACGAATTCGTCGCCAGAAACACGTACAAACTATCACATTAGTGGTTTCTCGTGAGCTTTAGAGTTTACCAGGTCTCTGGAAATTCAACCTGTCGGCTAAGTTGTGAATTTAAAACCGTCCAATCGAGAAATATCGCTGGAACTGCTTCGCTATTGGTCTAAGCGCTGGCAATGTGCATGACTGAACTTTTGTTTGTATTGAAATGAGTGAGCACACATATAAGCACGGAACGGTACACGGTGGATTTTCATATACCAATCACGTCCAAGATATTGGAGTATAGAAAAGACGAATAAAAAAGCTACAGTTTCTCTTGCGAAAGCTTTCCTTTTAGCTTCCGTGAACCAAAACTCACGCCTTGCATTTTAATGAACACAGCAGATGTTTTTCGTTGTCTGCAGTTCTATCGCACTTCTCCCGGAACACTATTTATGTGACTCGGTAGTTCACGCTTATGTGATTTGTGGTCTATTTTCACGTCAGTATATTAACAGTCTTCCTCAATTTTAGGGTTCGAAATTTAGCACAAATCGATAAAAGTAAACACTGGTGACTTTTACAGTCATTGTTCGCCAAAGGCCGGAAGGGATATTTTTGTAAGTTCGCAGTTGATATCATTTTCATTCTCTTCACGATCGTGTACGTTGCAGCTTGACTGATAGAGTTTTAAAAACTTTCATATCATCATTGGCTTTTGTCAAAAAATTGAGTAACAGCTGTATACAGGTGTTAATTTTGTCATATCTGACAAATTGTACACTGTAATGTGAAAGCAGAGTTACACAAAGCAAAACCTTCTAGAGGGAGAAGACGACAGCAGTCTGGAAATTAGAAAGTTTTTAAATAGTTTCATGGTTTGGCTCATGTGCAAGCTATGGCATGGGTATAAAGTGCCTTTTTAGCTTCTGCACCGAACCACATGTAGTTCAGCAACTGTGGGCTACAATTTGTGCAAGCAGAGTGACTAATGCCCAGTTTTCTTGGAGGATATCAATGGATTTACTCAGAAAAATGTTTAGTTTAACTAGTGTCATACATCAAGTCACAAATAAATATGTGAGTGTCCATCATTATTCGGGCCAAAGGATGTATTCTTGGCTACTCACGTCTGATTGGTTTATAAACAGTGGAATTGAGTGATGCATGGGAGTTGGAGCATACAAAATTAAAAGAATTTTCATGAGAAATATAACATCTATTGGTGCATTTTCATAACTGAGTACAAAATTTTTTGAGGAACATTTCCTTGAGATTCATTAGCTGGCTTGCAGTAGAGGTTTCTTGAATATCCTGGGTACTTTAGGTGCATTCTGAAGACATCAAAATGAGCTGCAAAGCCATGACAAAAAAAGCCTTGTACAGTGAAACCCCGCTCTACAGACACCCACTTAATACGGACACCTGCTTCTGATGGACAGTTTTCTTTGTCCCAGCAACTAAAAAGCTCATATATTTTCTCTCAAATTAGCCTGCTTAATACGGACACCTGGATAATGCGGACACTTTATCATGTCCCTTTGGTGTCCGTATTAATGGGGTTCCACGGTATAACAATCTGCTCTTGATGAACTTTGATTTATCATGTCAGAGTTAAACCACTCTCTCAGCATGTGCTCTCAACGGTTAGACAAAGACATTGCAAAATTGGTTCTTCAATAACTTATTCCATAGAGAGTGTGAAATCATGGTATTTCAAGGTTGATGCTAGTGTTTGCGTGGTTGAAAACAACAACTGACGACAAAAACTGCCATCATTCCATCTCATCACGTGCCAACGCAATGGATCTTTGACCATAGTTTGCCATACATGTACTTTGTAACAAATCAAGAAATCAAGAAACCTAGAGTGTGTTGAACTCCACCCTCTATCTCTTCATACTGCATATTCATCTTTTCTTCTTTATTCGTCTTTCCTTTCCCATTCTTGAAGGATAGGGGTGGACTTTGCAATGTACATGATTTATTGGGCAGACGTTCGGTTGCTTCGGTCATCCAGAGCTATTTCTAAAATCACATTTGACCTCATACGTGTCCAACTGTAAATTGTTGCAGTAACAAACTACAAACTGTCACTCATTGTTTAAATGATTATGCAAATTTATGATTTAAAATTACATTTATTTTTGTTTTGAAATATTGTGTTGTTTTTGTTCCTCTGTATTTAACCAGATGAATGGACAAGCTTTAGGAAGTCAGAGACTACCAGTTGCCATGGAAACTTTGGATGAACCACTTTACGTCAACGCAAAACAGTACCACAGAATAATAAAAAGACGGCAAGCAAGAGCAAAGCTCGAAGCTGAGGGAAAAATACCAAAAGTTCGAAAGGTTAGTTTGTATTTTTGTTGAATTTCACTAGTACAGCTGTTGCATTTCTTTGCAGGCATCACCGACAAAGTGAAAAAAGCTGAAAAAAGTAATGTCAAATTTGGACTCTTTCAGAGTTCACTTCTACACTAAACATCATGAATAACTTGAGGAAATTGAAGGCATTTGACTTACACCTGTAGCGAATAGAAAAATAATTTGAAGCGTAATGTTCTTTCCAATTAAAGAATGTGTCAGTTAGAAAACATTGTAAAAAAGTGATTTTTTTGTTTTGATGCATTTTGCAATAACAAATGCGACTAAGTCATATTTTGTAATTGTAAAAAGCATCAAACAAAAGAAGCACTTTTATCAATTGAAACTAAAAAAACCCTGGTACCTAGAAACCACACTCTACACATGAAAGAATATCTAGAATTATCAGCAGCTCAGATATTGAGACTTCAATGTTTTACTAGTAATCGATAATATTAACTTGTATGTTTTTTGGCAACAATTTTTAGAAATATCTCCATGAGTCAAGGCATCAGCATGCTTGCAGAAGGAGAAGGAGCAACGGGGGTCGCTTTGTTACCAAACCTGAGCAAGAACCAGGAATACAGGATGGTGGAGTAGGAGATGGCCAAGTATTCCAGGAGGGCATGGTACCATCTCAGGAACATGATCCACAAGAACAGGCATACAGTGTTGTCCCAGCTCCTGAGCCGAACAGAGTACAAATGACGAGTCAGGCTCCTGAGCAAACAGAATAAGGTGATTATAGCCAAATATTATTTATATACTGCTTCCAGATGGCTCCTTAGCAATTCTGAGAAATAAAATTAAAATCGAGGAACATAAATCTAAGCCACAAATAAATATGTGAGAGAGGGATGTTACTAAAACTGGTAACGGGGAACGAGGATTGAACAGGGAGTGGGGAACCGGGAACGGGAGTCTGGGAACAAGTGTACAGCGGTAACCCACCTAAGAATTCAATATGGCGGCAAAGGAAAAGAAAAGGGAACAATTTGGGGAAATGTAAGGAAGTGTTACGGTTGTAAACTTTAGTTTCTACCAGCTGTGCCTCAAAGTCCAATATGGTAAGTACTGAGAAAAACAAAGCACGAAATAGCGCCTGGGGAGAAAATCGAATCGGTATTATCACATGCTACCCCAATGGGTCAGTACCAAACCTGAGTAAGAAATTCAGACTGCAGACTGGGTACAAAATGCAGACTAGGTACAAAATGCAGACTGCAGACTGGGTACAAAACGCAGACAGAGAATAAAGAATGTTTTTCATCTGATACATGACAACATGTCATCTAAAAACATACCGAGTGTCACGCAGTTGCTTTTCCACGGTCATCTTTCACCAACATTAGCATTATTGTGGAATATTCCTAGCTCGTTTCTTCATATATTTTGTCTTTAACAAAGCGGCTGGCCAGGCCACAGGTTATTTATCTGCTGCTCACCTGATTTGCCAGCTGACTTGCCGATCTCCGAAAGGCCGCCTTTCTAGCTTCCGAATGCGAAGGCAGCAGACGACCCACGTTCACTGATGCTCATGTGTTATGTCACTTGTCCTCGATATCATATTGCGTGTTGCTATTTTTAAATATTGATATGACAGCTCGCGCACAAAGTGAGAAGATATGAGTAGACTATGAAGGCTTGAAATT
>Ga0126339_10001293_pt1 | contig 16688 bp, 8 predicted proteins | sample OrbTmetagenome_2_FD_92532 | JGI IMG/M metagenome (GOLD analysis project Ga0126339, IMG submission 92532) | Coral microbial communities from Petempiche,Puerto Morelos, Mexico - Orbicella T R C metagenome | ecosystem: Host-associated > Invertebrates > Cnidaria > Coral | place: Petempiche,Puerto... | reverse complement strand
TCTAAACCACCTCCAGGAACACAGAGACATCAAAATAACGCAATGCAAACACAAGGTAAGCCATTTTACTCAAATTATTTTCTACACGCAGCATTTAGAGTAATTTTCGAAGCATTCTCATACAATATCTTATAAACGGCTAAAATTGTAACGCAATTGCCAACAGCATAATGTCACGTATTAATCGTATTCAACGTCTGGGTCGCCTGTGACACAAGAAGATATAGTTTCGTTTGTTTCAGATTTGTAACATTAATAGCCAGAAATGTGGCTGTCATTCTCTTGGTTCTTGTATTTATCTCACAAGAAGCGATACACCTCTTTACAATCCTGTGGAATGCAATGCATATATTTTAGTTTATTTTTGTACTTTTTCATTAAGTTTGCTTTAGAAGAGAAGTATCAATCATGCCTAGTACTTCCAGTGTGATTGAGATCCTCACGATGAATTTTGTTTATTTTAAAAGTCAAGTGCTTGATTATCTTGTACACTATAATGGACTGAACCATAAGAATGTTCTGCTCGTTGGCCGTCATTTGAATGGTCACACACTAGGGTTTCATCCACAGACTTAAAAGTTAGAACCACCTTGTACAACATAATAAACAGTACCACATGAAAGAACTGCTCAATAGCTTTCATTTGAATGGTCACACACTAGGGTTTCATCCACAGACTTAAAAGTTAGAACCACCTTGTACAGCATAATAAACAGTACCACATGAAAGTACTGCTCGGTGGCCTTCATTTGAATGGTCACACACTAGGGTTTCATCCACAGACTTAAAAGTTAGAAGCACCTTGTACAGCATAATAAATAGTACCACATGAAAGAACTGCTCAATAGCTTTCATTTGAATGGTCACACACTAGGGTTTCATCCACAGACTTTAAAGTTGGAGCGACCTTGTGCAGCACAATAAACAGTACCATAGGAAAGTATGAGGGGAGGGGGCGGATGTACACAAGCTAGAAAATGTAAGCGTCTGAAATTTTGTAGGCGTCCGAAAACTTAACACAGCTGGATGAAAAACGTTCTGTTTTTTAAATTGTGGCAAACCGTGGAAATACCACTTTGGATACGGGCATGATTTCTTAGACAAAAAATGTTGAGGCAAGGGCATTGATACCCAGTTGAACTTTTTTTGTTGATCTTCAAAGTGAGCACTTACTGCACTCCGGTTTTCTACTGAATGTATGTTTACTCCACAAATTAATTGCCGGTGAAGCCATTACAAGGCCATGGCTGATTGGTTAGATCATTTTCAAGGAAAAGCAAACGCCAAGGGTTGGAGTCAGCGGCTGGAATAAACGATGCTGTTATTTCAAGTATCCTTCGTGAAGACAGCATTCCAATTAAAATTTGTGAGTTGTATTGGAAAGTTGTTCGCCCGAAGCCAGCGTCACTGAGACCTTTAAATGGAATCAATTGTGTGGGTTTCAGTCCATGTTAGGTTTTTGCTGACCACTGAGAGATCCAACTGATCCATTAGTTTCTTTTGTTAGCTTTTATTAAGCGTTCTCTGCTTGAAACAAAACGATGAATGGACTCTTTTATCGTGGCATCTTAATTCCCATCTCCCCGCTGTTCATTCCTTGCTGTAGAACTTTCTGTTCTCTTGCTCAACTTTTTATCCCATGTATTTTGTGCGATAGTCATGCATATCTAGTGGAAATGAGCAGTTTTTACACAAAAGATGTTTTTATGTTGTAGTTGAGCCTTTGTTAATTAGAAGTTCGGTTTGTGTACGTTTTCAATTGTACTTTAAAAACACGTTTTTCAAAAGGAAACACTTTTACGCAATGCACTAAATAAAACATAAGCGGCCTTTTTGTAAACAAAAGCATTAAGATATGGTTTTTAGGGACTCTCTTTTATCAAGTCTTACAGAACGTAAGTCAGTAAATCTTGCCAAAAACTGACAACATAAACGGTCCGGTAATAAATAACTGATTTGTACATGATAGCTGTCGGAAAACAGAAACACAATAACCCTTGACTTGTGTAGATAACTACCGTATTTAATCATTATTTGACAATGTTTTGAAGATAAGGAAATTTTCTTATTTACATGGTTCGCCAGAGAGCCCAGATCATTTATGATAAATCATATCGTATACACCGATCGGCATCCAATTTCTCCTCTGTTATCAGTGCATGAATAAAGACACAGGTGACATGAATTAAGTAGTTGATCGCTTAAATTTGTCTTAATATTTTAATAAAATCTCCCAGCGCGTGCATAAGCAAATATAACGAAGCCCGTAAAGAGAGTTTGTATATTGACTTTGTGGTTTGAAGGGTTAAACTTCGGTTTGAAGAGGTGTAATTGAAAATTGATGGATTAGTTTCCTCTAGCCTCGGGATAATTACAGGCCTCGTCTTTATCTTGTCGTTATGCATGCGTTTGATTCAGTAGTCCAAGCTTCAGTAAACTTTTAAGAGAAAATGTTTTCAAAATGTAGCCTGTCTTGTACTTGTTCGTCTCAAAAGCCAACTGTAAGGTGTTAAAAATCACAGATAAGTAATTCGTGACCTGTTACTTTGTCATTTAGTTGTTAATAACACTCTAATAAGTTCGTTTGAAGTTGATATCGTCACTTATTTTATTAAGCAGCGTGCGATATTGGACTGCGTTGTGCATGATAAACTTCACTGTGTACTAAAATAATACCTATATCTCGCTGAGTTATTTACTGCTAGCACCAAGCAGGTGTTAATTTTAGATATTGCCCCTGCAGTCAGAACGTCATTTGTTTACCGCTAAAGTGAGGTGGACGGTATTTTTGATTACTTATGTTAATGACCCTCCAGGGACGATATCTGCAGTTATCACATACTTGTGCATTGTTATTTAATTAGCTGTTCGCTTTTTTGCATTCATTGCATGCGTTTAATTTCGCAGTAGACACGATCTTGGCTTGTTTATAGCACATCCTACGGGGAAAATATCGCTAATACTAGTTAAACACCGCCAGTTAAAAACCGGTGCTTTATTCACAAAGTCAATCGTGGATTATCTTGTACATTTGTCGAGGTGAAGTTTACAACATCAGAATTACAGCGAACAGACTGCTCGGAGTTTATGCGACAGAGCTTGTCTCTTGGGCTAAGGAATTCATCTTTCTGGTAAGGCTCTGTCTTTCCTAGATCTCTTTCAACTTTCTAATACAGTGAAGGGTTCTCTTTTGTAAGCGCAACATGATTGCGGTTAAGTGTGTCTTAGCTTTGCGGTTTACTTGTTCACTTCTGTAAAATAACTTCTAGTTGTAAACATAGGCAATAAGTTGTTTGTAAGCGAACTTTGGCGAAGGATGTTACGAAGAGTGATCTTGTCGCTTCGTAAGCGTTCGGTAAGCTGTAATGCGCCCTTATTTTATCGATTAATAAAAATCGCGTTTTTAATTGTCGAAAATTTTGCAATCACCCGCGCAATTGGCGAGCACAAACTTGATGTCACAGATAACCCTAATCAATTCTAAGAACTTAATTGTCGTTTCCTCGTGACCCAAAGGAAGCATTTGTAGCATGCAAATTTTGGGATCTTTTTGGGATCTTGCTGTGTTTTAGGAAGTTTTGCTGTGGTACATGCCGGTCTGGTGTCCTGTTGAGTGAGTGTTTGATGACTTAGAAACGACTTTAGAGCGTGTCTATTCATTTGGAACATACATTGTGCATTCTTGAGGTACTTTTTATTGTGTTGTAAATTGTACAACTTGGTTTTGTCTCGATTATCACAGCTTAAATTTACTTTACTTGTACTTCATGGCCAAGTTCAAATTCATGGGACATAATATATTTACAATAGCAAGCGTAACTGTGATTTGAATGACTGCTGTATGTTTGATGAGATTTTTGTTCTTTTGATATCTTGAACCCAGCCATTATTCTAATTCAGTGTTGTGTTGAGTTTATTTGTGTTTTACAAGTTGATTTTTAAATTACTCAATGTTGATTGAAGGTTACGTTCACAAGCTTGATGTTTGTGACACTGTCTAAATATGTCTGTGGATAAAACCCTAGTGTGTGTGTGTGTGTGCATTGAACTGAAAGCTTCTCGACTACTACATTAGCACTTTCTTTCAGTATTGTTCAACTGTACAAAGATTGTCTTTGTTTTAGTTTGTTGTTAAGAATTTTGTGTGTTTCACTTGTCGGTATCCTCGAGCCCAGATTTATGCTATGGAAACCTGGAATCAGGTAACCAAATTATGCGCTGCAAAAATATTGTGTGACATATTCAAAAGGAATATACCCTCATCAAAGGCGGCTTGGAACGAAAAGATTTAGTCTATGAAGCAAGTTTTTCTTTTTTTTTCTACCAAATAAAATGATCTATGTTGACATTTACAGAAAATCTTAATTTAGAGTATTCACTAACTTGTGATTTTTAACATCATTAAACTGAAGTAGGGACGAAATCGAGAAATTTTCCTTTAGAATGGTTTTTTTATTCATCTGCTCTCATGATTTGGTTCAGAGCTGTTTTTTATGACTCACGCACTGACAAGTAATTTATTTTGTAGATCGTTTGTTTACCAAACTTTGCAGCTTTTAATCTCAATGCCTATTATTGTCGATTGCCGAGTTTAATCTCTATTGTTCGTTGTCGTTTTAGACTAAATTTGTTGTTATTCCGTTTTTTGAAATATTCTAGAAAAGGGTTAAAGTTGAGGAAATATGTCAGCTATCCGAAATTTTGGCCTTCGAGGAAAGTTAAGATCTGTGAAATTCTACTTATTTAAAAATTTTTCACAAAAGCCAAACCTCAAAGGTGTGACTTTGTAGAAATGGTTCGGATTTTTCTTCGGCGCCAAAGTTATCCAGCCTCGTTGATTAAAAACTGTTTCGAAAGTTTTTAGTACAGAAAAGGCAGTAATTTGTGATCTCCTACTGATGTAGACTTTTCAGATTTTACCAGAGGTAGTAACATAGTATATTTAAACGTCGTGCAGTACCTCAGTTATCGCATGACTCAGCTCCATACTTGTTCATGTGCCTGAACACAATATGATTATAAAGGCAGGCATAGAAATAGTCCATTACGTAAGCTTGTAGCCATGCATTGCTATGCACAGGGGTCGCACTTTGTCATGCCCTGAGGATCACTTTTGCTTCGAGCTATAAAAGAGCTAAAATATTCCATCTTGTGTTCAAAGGAAGTAGTTGTAAGCCGCCAAGATAACTCGAAGTCTGCCAAAGGTAAATGTTTTCTTCATTTAACAGTGACAGTGTTGGAAAGCACGAGCTTTTAAAAGATGACAATTTCTCAGGTAGACTTGAGCTGCTTTCCAGTTGAAAAAACGTTAGTCAATTTCTTTTAATAGTGACCCGTCATTCAATTTTTGAGTGGAAACTGTTCCTAACAAACTGGTTAAACAGGTAACTCTACTTTTGACGTCAGACATGCCAACTGCAGGAGGTGAATTTTTATAGTTTCCGGATTCTTCTCTAAGCCGTTTATGAAAAACAACAGCAGTAGGGGGCTTCGTTTCTGTGTATGAATTATGTCTTTTTAAAAATGCGACGTATAACTTTACTAGTCTAGTTTTGGTCTTAGTTTGTAAACCACGTGGTGATATAGGCCTCTATTCTTACTTGACTCCGAGGTCTAGGAAAGTAAACGAAAGGAGTAGATCGGTCGACCCGGTTAAAAGAGCTACGTCACGGCTGGGGCATCTTCAAAAGTTTAGCCTAAATTTTTCAAGTTCGTTGTTTATAATCCGTGTCAATCTTCTCCATCCTTAACCATCCTTGGTCCTTTATGGTTTATTATCATCTCTTAAGTGCTTTTCTTTCGTAGTAAACTATTATTTTCAGGGTTCTACAATTTAAAGGTAATTTTGTACGTGGCCAAAGTGAATCAAAATACCTTGACTGAGCTCCTTTAACGGACCCTAAAGAAGCATACCTGGGTGTCCGTTTTAAGCGGGCTCCCAGGAGAAACGTCACGCAAATGTTTTCTTGGCACAGAGACTAAAGCATACGATTTGAAAACAGCCGAATTATGTGCCATGTACTGACTGTAATCTGAGTTCAAACTAAAAATACCTTATGCTCAATCAGATGTTGAAATGTCCAAAGCAAAGTTCTCATGTCAGTTCCAAATACGAGAACGTAATTATTTAATCAGGAGAGTCTCCTTAAATAAAGTCGCATTAACCTTTACAAAGCTTTCATTTACTCACAGAGTTCACCCGGAACGTAATCGTAACAAATGAAAATGAACAGCGCGCTGATAAGCAGCGTCCGTAAAGCGAGGTTTAACTTTGTGTGTGAGCGTGTCATTCGGGTCACGGAAAAATCCGGGGGGTGGGGTACTCCCAGAAAAATCGGGTGGGTTGTGCGGCCCGCTTCTCAAAACCCTTACCCTATTTATGACCAAAATCTGCGATATTCCCACCCTATTTATGACCTGACCAAAAATTCGAAACCCTATTTATGACCTAACCCTTAATCAAAACCCTGTTTCAGACCTGCGTTATAATTAGTTCGCTAGTTCAGACCAATGTTAAATTACTGTAAACACAATTTGTGAAGGGCTTTTGTTGATTTTCTTTTCGATAATGATGAAAAAGTGGCTTCTTCTTAAAAACATACCCATGTCAAGGCTAGAGTGCAAAAACCATACCCTATTTATGACCCAAATGGCCAAAATTAGCTAAAATCGATACTCTATTCATGACCAAAACGGCTGAAAAGCCATACCATTTGGGGCCGCACATACCTATATAGCCCACATAAGGGAGTACCCCCCCCCCCCGGGCGGAGAAACCTCTGTTGTCCGTATTAACCGGTGCCCGTATTAAGCGGGCTAATGTACGAGAAACTATATGAGCTTTTTGATGGGACAAACAAAACTGTCCGCATAAGTGGGTTTCCGTATCAAGTGGGTGTCCGTATGGCGGGGGTCCACTGTGTTCATTTATCCCTTAATCTGTGAAGCTACAGCAACTATTTACTGATCGTCTTTACGTAGAACAAGAAATGTATGGAATGGTCGCCGACATCTGGTGTCTTTCAGAGTTGTGTTGATAGCAAAGTAAGAAAAGGTGGAAATAATTAGCGAAAACAGCAGAGAAAATTAATTAGGTCGCTTGAGTGATATTGGTATTAACCAACTAATACGGAATCGATATTTAGAGATGTTAATCGGATCGTTGCCTTCGGACTCACCGATCCGATTAACGTCAATGTAATTTGGCCCGTTGTTTTCCTGTGCATATTGTTAACTTTTGTATGGAGCCAGGTTTTTTTTCCTGTCAGTTTGAAAGGATGCAAACATGACCGAAAGAAAGCGTTTGTATTAAACTTCATGTACGCTGCTAAGTCTGCCGGTCGCTTTGTCAGTCTGCTTTACCCTGTAACAGGTAAGTCTGTGATAAAATTCGCAGAAAAACTTGATGAATGGACAACCAAAAAGACGAGAGCATACTTCTAGAACCATTTACGTCTTTCAAATTTTATAAATCTCTTTCAAGGACAGTTGGTCTTAAGACTGGACATTTCAAACTGCAGTTGATGCATTTGAAACCGAGAAAAAAGCATTGGTTGGTTGGATAAAGGAGCTCAGTCAGGGTATTTTGAATTATTTTGGTCACGTACAAAGTTACTTTTAAATTGAAAATAGTAGTTTACTAAGACAGAGAAACATCAAAGAGAATAATAAACCGTGAATGATCAAGGATGGAGAAGATTGACACGGATTATGAACGACGAACTTGAAAAAGTTTGGCTAGCTTTTCAACATGCTCGAACCGTGGCGTAGCTCCTTTAACAAGCCGGTATTCATTCCTAAGGTTTACGACTACACATGTTATGCAATGTACTTACCGTCAATTTGAAGAGGAATTCCTCGCGGAGGAGACCAGCTGATCCGATGATAAATTCTCTTGCGCCAAATAATTCAATTTCTGATAGCGAGACAAAGAGATGTAGAACATAATCACTTCTTGTAGCAAACAACATTCCACAGGTCGCTTTACCAGGAAGTTCCCAGAATGAAAGTAGGAAGTAGGGAATTCAAAGCGGCTTTGTTTCACCAATTCTTGAAAACCAGATAACGGCTTTCTAAATGTTTACTCGCCTTTTCCTAGCCTGCGAACAGGCTCCCGGCGAGGACAGAAAAAAAAAATTTCGGCAAGCGCAAAACAGAAGAATTCGGAGAGCGACGCGATCGGGGCGGCTCATCGGGAGCCTGTTCGCAGGCTAGCCTTTTCCGTTCATACCAGACAAGTATAACTTATAAGTATTTCCTTTCGCGATTATATTGAGAGCCGGATTTCTGTCGATGAGTTATTTTAGGAACTGATTATAAGTTTGTACCGAAAAGATATACTTTTTCAGACTGTAAATTTAACCTTTTTTGGCGTCTAAAGTTTCTTTGTGCACTCAAATGACTCAATCATAAAAAAAAAAGAAAAAAACAGAAAACTCCTGCTGGCTCTGGGCGTGGTCCAACTAATTTCCTGTCACATTGTAAAGGCGACAGTGAGCTTGATATATGCTCATATTCGATTCTGGATCGTCAAACGAGGCAGAAAAAAGTCCGCAGAGGTAAGTTTCGAGAATTTAATTTGGAGTATTTTTAAAATTTTGTAGTGGAAGTAGTGGTATATGTTTTATTTCGTATTTATCTTACTGGGTGTTTGCCAAGCTCGATGGATTTATGATAATTTATGATAACAGTTCTTAGCCAATGAAACTCAGTGTTACTGTGTCAGATTTTGCGTAAGATTCTTAAACCAACAAAACGTTTTAGCAAGGGCTTAGCTGTCTTCCGCTCATGCGACTTTGACACTTCTAAATCCTTTAGATTAGTTTCGCCTTTTCCGTTAATACTAAAAGGGACATTGTTGAGCTTGAATGTAGCGACAACCGGCGATGTTATTTGAGTACAGAACTGACTCTTATCGCGCGTGCTCTCCGACGCCTTCTCATCAACTTTCATGTGGTATAAAACCTGTATCGTGGATTCTTGAACCTACTAATGCATTTTTTTTTTAAACGAGTGAACAATACATTTTGCTTGTTTGACTGGTGTATGTAAGTTGTAAGTTGCAAGGACGTTTTGGCCAAAGATAGTGACAATATATCGTTTGCTTGCGCGAGTTTTGGGTTTCAAGATTCTCGCTTACGATAATCCCCGGGGGGGGGGGTACTCCCTTATATGGGCTATATAGGTATGTGCGGCCCCAAAGGGTAGGGTTTTTCAGCCGTTTTGGTCATAAACAGGGTATCGATTTTAGCCATTTTGGTCTTAAATAGGGTATGGTTTTAACACTTAAATCTTGAATTGAGTATGTTTCTTGGAAGAAGCTACTTTTTCGTCATTATCAATAAGACCGTCAACAAAAGCCCTTCATAACTTATGTTTCGGGCAACTGTGTCAGCCGCAATGGTCATAAATAGGGTATCGAATTTTTGGCCAGGTCATAAATAGGGTAGCAAAAATCGCAGATTTTGGTCATAAATAGGGCAAGGATTTTGGGAAGTGGGCAGCACACCCCCACCCAACTTTTGTGGGAGTACCCCCCCCCCCGGGCGATAACCCTGGTTTGATTGAGCCGATAGTGGGGGATATGGGAGATGAAGGTGACCCACCTCTATTCTTGTTCTCTACTCCCCTGGTCTTTGAACTGCATACGTTACTTATTGTTGTAAGCTACCTGACTGTTTTTGTGTTTCCTGGCTGTTGTGTAGGCTCGTTATCAACCTTTTGTAGTTATGAACGAGTCTTTTTATCTCGTGTTCTGCATGAAAGAGGGATTTGTGCGACCGTCACGTTGTCTGGATAACATCCTACCTGATAATGCTTAAAGAAGCTCAGTCAAGGTATTTTTAAGTTAGTTTGACCATGGACAAAATCATCTTTAAATTCTCTGGGGGAGACCTAAAAATAATAGTTTACAAAGATAGAAAAACAACAAAGAGATAACAATAAACCATCAAGGGACAAGGATAGGTAAGAATGGAGAAGACTGACACGGATTGCAAACGACTAACTAGAAAAATTTACGCTAAACGTTTCAACATGTGCAAACCGTGTCGTGGCTTCTTTCAAAAGAATACACTTATCCGAACATGAGCGTAAAGAACAACAACTATTTCGCGTTCTCAAGTCTTCCTGTCTCCTTTGTAATTCACAGTCAAAACTCGCAGTAATTTGCTTACTTTTAAGTCATCGACAATCAGGCTGTGTAAACAACAGCTCATCATGGTCACTGGATACAAATTCTAATGACGTTTTCAATGATGTCTTCTTTTTCTTTTTCAACGAGACAGCTAACTATGCACCAGGGTTTCCTGTAGTGTGTATTAGAATATTCAAGGACTGAGGAAACAGAAGGACTCTCAATTTGTGTCTACCTGTCTTATTAAAGACTTTTCTGAATACCTTTTTTTGTTTTTGTCTCTTTTTTGTGTCCCTTGAATGTTTCGGATGGAGTTCCTTGCCTTTGCTTTATTTCAGTTACCTTTCAGGGAAGAAAATAGTAACTTTTAGACACTTTCAAAAAGGCATAATTACAATAAAAAAATCTCAAGATCATTAAACAGCAGGTTTGTCGACTAGAAGGTTTATCGAAGGTTCGACGGTGGCGAATTTACCGTATCTTTCTCTTATTTCGCAATCCGATACACTCTTCACCTCTGGATCTGTAGCTCACAATTAACCCAATCCGCCCCCTATACTTCAAGAAAACCTTAAATTAGAAAAGAAAACTTAAAATTTCCTAAAATATACCATCCCCGTGTGGTGTATTCCTCCACTTTAGTTTGTTTGTTTGTTTGTTCGCTGAAGTCTTGTAAAACTAAACAGTTCATGGAAAAAATATTTGCAGAATTTTGTCATCATTAACGACAGGAAATGTTTGTAATGGGTACATACGCCTCTAGGATTGAATATCTTCGTGGTGTGGAGTTAATTTTGTGACATTGTGTGCTCTTGTTTCCTTTTATATCTCCCGGCTTCTACTCTTCTGTTTTCCATCATGTTACATGGCGTCAATTCTCTGTTGTCGCACATGCGGATATCCTTGTAATTTTGGTGAAAATTTTCTCTCGGGTATCATTGCTCTAGGTAACAGAGCTTCATGTTTGAAATTCGCGAATTGTTTCTCAGGAAGAACTCGTCGAGTCTAGCCACAGACATATTATTTTCTCTCAGGCAATAGCGGTCAGTTTGCACATGTAGCGTTTAAACCCCTTATCTCCCGCAAAATCACTGTTTTTCATCGGCATATCTTAGATAACTGTAGCGTGCGGTTTGTTAAGTTTTTGACTGAAACCATCAGTTGCTGCGCGTGTCTGTCAAAAACCATTGATAAAAGCAGATATTTCCTTCTGTCATGTACGATTTTGATTGTATAACTGCCGCAATAGGCACAAACGATTGCCTTTGTGGATTCTCGATTTCATTTCACTTTGAGCGGTTCGGTTCGTATCCATGCTTCGTTTGGTTTACGCTCTCGCGTGACCTGCTGATAGTCGCCCCCGCGTAATTTTGCTTGTCTTTTATTTTATTGGCGTTCAGTTGCTCTGGCGTTGAATTTCATAAGCATCAATCGGCTCATTGTGATATGCCCTCGATCTTCGCGCGCCGATTTTACGCACACGGAAGGATTATCTGCTGTAGCGATTGCAGTCGACTTGTTTCTGTTGGTTTTTAACTGAGCTGCTTTGGAGGCGAAGCTTAGCGCTTGGGAGACATCAAGGCGGGTGACATTGCCGAAATCGCGACGCTGGATCCCAGGAAAACAAGGCGAACCAGCCTGGATTTGCTGTTAGCAGGTCGCGTAGCTAGATCTTGGAAAATATTTGTGTCTGTTTTTGTTTGGTAATGACTACGACGCGGTCATGTTATGCTGTGCAGAAAAAGACGTTCTTAAAACCGATCACAAACGGCGTGAACGTTTTTGTGATCGATTTACGCGTTGCCCGTCGCGCAATCGATCGATGTAACGTTGTTTCTATTGCTTCTCTATGAACTTGATGACACGGACGCGATCGAGCGACGGGTTCTATCTGTCAAGGTTAATGTACCCGGTTTCATCAATATAGTTGTTTGGTGGCCGTCTTAGATTATTTCATAATGTCGGCGGTATTAAGTTTATTAGTGTAAGAACGGTAATGATTTTGCCGTGGGAATGTGCGCATAACAGTGACCCGGCCGTCCCAAACGGGAATCAGTTACCAGTGTGCTGATACGGTAGTGAGGGTGTCGAATGGCGTAGATCTCACAATTGGATCGGAAATTCAAAGAGGAAGCAATGGGCACGTGAATCCTGACCCGTGTACGTCAATCTTTTTATGGCAACATTTTGTTGAAACTCGCGCAGTGGTTAATTAATCCACGCGCTTTTATCTGGTGTCTTCGTGATCTGCAAATCAGAAATTCTCCGAATGGTTTGTAAGATCGGGTTACGTTACCGCCAAGAAGGTATTCGTTTCGAGCTGAACACAGCAAAGTTTTGTTGTCGGTGGTGAGTTTATTATTGTCCTCGTATGGCGGTGCTTGCCCCCATAAATTTCGAACGAAACGGTGTGCTTGGTCATCCACCGTACTGTAAGTTGACTTGTCAGTTGTTAACTTGTTTTATTTCACTCCGCGGTCAATACGAATTGCGCGTGAGATAACGTTGAAAAAGAATGCCGTGTATTTATCTTCATCTTCACTAAAATAAAGCTGCTCGACCGCGGCGATCTCGAGTAGCGACTACGTAAAAGATTGCTATCGTTCTCGCTGGCTTTTGACTCTGTTCTTGACTGAACTTTAGAGTTCTGTTTTCACTGGAGAGGTTGGCAGTTACAGAATCTCGCCTAACGCTCTGCAAAACAAAATTTGGTGTGGTGGATTAACTCAATTAGTCAAAAATGTTTTTAATATTTGCCCGCAAGCTTTCGTTGGGTTGTACGCCAAAATTCCGTGTGGGAAGACTGCTTTTTCGTGTATGATAGTGCAAGTTTATTTCTGATTGTGTCTTATACCACAAGCGTATATCATTCACTTATACTGAAATCCCTCAATCCTCTTCTCTTCAGATTACAAGAAAACAGATTACACGAGCCAAGACAGTGCTCCAAAAGGAAGCAGTGACATTGTGAAACGTAAGTGTCTTTCTCCCTTTTATCTTTGACCTTTGTTGATTGTGTGTACTATAAGGAGGGAATTTATGAGGGAGTATTTCAGGCGAATCACACATACGTGGGCTCAGTTATGACTAAATAACTTTTACTGATAGTTTGGGCTACCACCACAAAAATGTATTTGACCATAGATATAGAAGTGAGAACAACCTTGTACAGCTTAATAAACAGTACCACATGAAAGAACTGCTCAATAGCTTTCATCTGAATGGTCGCACTCTCTGGGTTTTGTGTACAAACAAAAACACTAGAACAGCCTTGTACAACATAATAAACTTCACCGCAGGAATGTTTTAATGGACATAATTTTTCAATACAATCACTTAGCGCAATTATGAACAACACCACAAAATTTATCCCATGATTAACTTTCATTTTAATTTTTATTTGAGTTTCGTTTAAAAACTCGAATCTTAGTACTAACTAGTTCCACAATGCATACAAGCTTGTACCACAAGAATTTGTTTTATTTATGGCATTTTCGAAAGGTCATTGTCTCTAAGTTGTACACGTTTTTACTGAACAAGTATTTGAAAAAAGTGTTTTACCCAGACGACAAGAAAGAACATGCAAAAGCGCTGAAATTGTGGTAATTTTATTTCAGCTAATGCTGTCATCCCTTGATGCTTCTAAACGTGCCATAGTATTTTAGTGGTTTGGGATTAAAATCAAAATTCTCTTTCTGAAATTAGTTCGTTGTCTAGTAGACAGGTATTGAGAACAGAGAAAATCATCAATTACGAGACGTATTCTTGATGTAATACCAAATTCTCAAATTTAATCAACAGTGAAATATATGACTCTCAGTTGAGAGAATTTCTACCTTGAGCTAGTAGTGAAGCACTTAAAGAAGCTACTACACGGTTCGCGCATCTTGAAAAGTTAAGCCAAACATTTTCAAGTTCGTCGTTTTTAATCCGTGTCAATCTTCTCCATCCTCAACCATCCTTGTTCCTGTATGGTTACTTATTATCTCTTTGATATTTTTCTATGTTAGCAAACTATTATTTTCAGGTTTCCTTCAATTTAAAGGTAATTTTGTACGTGGCCAAAATAACCCAAAATACCGTGACTGAGCTCCTTTTAGTGTGTCCTTTGCAAAATTCTTCCACCGCAAGTACGTGATTCCACTGCTTTGCCTGAAATCATCGCCGGCATCCGTCCATGATTTATTGTTCCGCAGTTGTTTTCTCAATAAACAATAATTACACAAAAAGTGGTTTGACCTCTGGCGCTCGTCTGGATCTGAAAAACATCTCAACATATGCAAGCAATAGACATCACATCTTCAATTTGTCTCACCAAAATTGTCAGAATTGCTTTCGTTTTGTTGAAATCCAATCTTCCTCCGTTTGAAAAATTTGAAATTCTCTGGTCATACAGTCAGCTATGTTTGTAGACTAATACCCTGTTCTTGTCTTCTCTGTGCGTTCATTCAGAGCGTTATTTTTCCGTCCAACCTGTTTTGCGTTCCGTCATGTAGCCTGAAGTGTTTATTACCCCCTGCAGGAAACTTAAAATGCCTTGGATAACGAGAGTTGTTGTTGCATTACGACCGAGCACCAAACCTTCCAATTTTTCCTGAACAAAAATGCTTCGTGACGGGATTAATTTTTGCCATCGCCATCTTCCGCCGTCTTGTTAAACATCTATCAACAACATTCCAAAAGTCGAGATGATTTCCCAGTATTGTTATAGCAAGAAACACGTTTGCAGTTATCAGGTACGACAGTTCAGTGACCTCCGAAGGCTTTGAGAGTTTTGTTTTTCTTGTGTCTAACATGATAATCCACAATACATCTGTTAATGTCTGTGTGGTTTGACCCAGCCTTTCCGCTCTAAAATTGATTCACAGCTAATTTCTCCTCATAATGCCAATGCATTTTGAACCAAGCAGGTGATGAGAAAAGCGAAATTCAACCAGGTGGTATTTTCTTTATTTACCATCATATTCTCAGCACTCAGCTAAAAAGAATTGTATAAAAGCCGTGAGGAGATTTTAGATTTCGAACGTCCACTTGAAAGTGGGACACTACACCTACGTAGAGGGCCTACAAGTCCGACAGAACTCGGAGCAAAAACAACCATGGAAAATTTCATTGCAGTTCCTAAACGACTTCAGGTTCTCTCAGATGGACATCTCTTCTCTCCTTAGGAGTTGTATCGACGGGAAAAAGGAGAATTATTTTTTGAACTGGAGCCTGGCGCCGGCTGATGGAATTAAGGACGTTTAAACGAACTTTAATCCGAGCCAGAAAAGCTAAACCGCTCGGCGCATGGCAGTCTTGTTTTTGCCATTGGCCAAGCGACCCTGAAGAAAACTTAAGGCGATTTCCGGAGAAAGACGGATTATTCGTTAACATATGTAGTCAGGTCCAAGATCTGTTTTGAATTGCGAGCACATTGATTTTTTTTCTTATTTCTTGGAACTCTTCAGACATATGTCTTACAGTGCAAAGAATATTCGATGATCTTTCAATTGGCTGTTTTGAAAAAAGACGCCAGTTGCTATTGTTGAATATCAGGTCTCTATCTGATTTTGCCTTATCGTGCTTTTCCATTCGAATTTCATATTGCTTATCACTCATTGTTGATATCAATCCAAAATGGTTCCAATTAACCTTGAACCGAAGAAGATTTCCGCACTCGTATTGTATTTCCACGCTCCAAAGCAGCGCTTTCGTGGGGTTTCTACGTGCACCAGAGGGAAAAAATTGATGTCTTGCAATGATTTTAGTGTGCCTAATATTTTACAGTAAGTTACGATTGCAGGAGCCAGAGCAGTTCACAGAAAGCCGATAGCATTTCCCCTCGTTCGTTTATTTTTGTGCACTTTTTAAAGCCACTCGTGGCAAACCAGACATAATTAATTGTACATCTTGTCATCGTTTTAAGGGTAATAAACTCGCTTATTTTGTTAGTTTGCTTTAATGTCGATCACTGCATTGTCTTCCGTCTGAACAACCTGTCTGGTATCAATTTCGCGTCTGTTTTAACGCCGTCCTCGTGTGTCTTAGCACGTACGGAGAGCACGTAGTAGGTGGTAAAGGCCTGAATATCTAACTGTTTCATGCAGCGTAAAACTGCGTATGGCTACAGGACGGTGAAGCACTCTATGCGAGGTAAGGTGTGGCCGTTTTGACATCCAGAGGTTTAAAAGACACATAAGAGTGTGGGATTTTTCTGCGAAGGATCAAAAGCGAATTACAGACAGATATCTAGGGACAATCGTTATGTCAAAGAGGTCATAAAATTGATAATTTGATTTCAAGCCTTATCTTCCTTTTGCTACTAATACTGTTTTCTTGAATTGAAAGGTTGACTGTTTAATTAAATGAAAGCTATTGAGCAGTACTTTAATGTGGTGCTGTTTAGAACGCTGTACAAGGTGGTTTAAGTCTGTGGATAAAACCCTACTGTGTGACCATTCAAATGAAAGCTATTGAGCAGTACTTTCATGTGGTACTGTTTATTATGCTGTACAAGGTGGTTCTAACTTTTAAGTCTGTGGATGAAACCCTAGTGTGTGACCATTCAAAT
>Ga0126339_10001292_pt1 | contig 16699 bp, 13 predicted proteins | sample OrbTmetagenome_2_FD_92532 | JGI IMG/M metagenome (GOLD analysis project Ga0126339, IMG submission 92532) | Coral microbial communities from Petempiche,Puerto Morelos, Mexico - Orbicella T R C metagenome | ecosystem: Host-associated > Invertebrates > Cnidaria > Coral | place: Petempiche,Puerto... | reverse complement strand
TTTCAAACTTGAAAGTTTTCCACTGTGAGATAGTCAATACAGCAGAGCAAAAGGATGGATTGACTTCTTTTCTTATGTTGAATGTTTTAGAAGCAAAGATCTTTCAATATGATTGTCTAGAAGGACATAATGTGTGACAAAATAACTGGATTGATCGTGAATACAGAGAAATGTAGTTGCCATTATGGTGACTAAACCAGAATTTTTGCCGAATTTTGGTCACCAAGGATGAAATGTTAGTTACATTGGTGACTGTATCGGTCGCAATTTCGAGCCCTGGGATGGCTTTTAAAATACTATGCCTGTGTTAAGTTTTTATCAATTTGTTACTGCTCAGTAGACCACTGACTTTTATGTAATAAAGTATATTATTTTGCATGGCTGCACAACTTACTGATTGTGTGGTGATGCTGCAGCTGGTGAAATGATGTCAGTTGCTGAACAGTTCCTTGATGATCAGATGCATCCTACAGTTATTATTGGAGCTTACAGACAAGCCATGGATGACATTTTGGAAATCCTCAGAGATCAAATCAGTGTTCCAGTTGATGTTGACAACAGAGAGGAAATGTTGAAGATTGTCAGGAGCTCTGTTGGGACAAAATTTGTGCATCATTGGTTAGTTATTTTTGTTGTTGTTTTTCATTTTTTATGGCCATAAATGTTTGTACTACAGCCTCTCCAACCTCGTTCCCAGGGTCTCTCCTCTTCCCTGCCCCCAGAAGTGCTCCAGGGAGCGGGAAAGAAGAAAAACCCTGTAGGGAACTTTCAAGCTTTAGGGTAATTTTATATGCTGATTTTTACACTTTTTGTGTAAGAAGAATTGATAAAATCCAGATGCTTGTTTGGTTGGATGGGGAAGTAATGCAAAATCTGCTCTACCCAATGGCATTCTACATGTATTTGGCAGAGTTAAGCATCTTTCCTTTTTACATAAAATGCAGTATTAAGTTAAAATATTTGTCAAATTAAAAAAAAAGTAAATGTTATTTATAGTGGACATGTACTTGGCTATACAAGCACTAATCTTAGCTAGTTTATAGGTATGCCACTGAAAGAAAGGAAACAAATATTTCAAATAAATGTAACATAGTTAAAAATCCCAAATGGCAGGAGGCCAACCAGTTGGCTACATGTAGTTACAAAGCATGGCTGAGGATTTGAACCTGGGACTACTGGGAAACAAATCCCAGTAGTGGCAGGGTGGAGTCCTTGAACCTGGGACCTGTGGGTTACAACACCAGCACCCTAAACCACTCAGTCACGCTGCCTCCACTAGAACTTCAATGTGCTAATAATTATTGAACACTTTCTCTTTTTTTTAGGGGAGACTTGGCTTGTAACATAGCTTTAGATGCTGTATGTACTGTTGTAAGAGATCAAGGCGACAGAAAAGAGATTGACATTAAAAATTATGCTAAAGTAGAAAAGGTATCATATTATTTGACACATTTTTATGGATTTTGTCTGGTTTCATTCACAATGATATGGTAGCTTTGCCATTCTATTAAAATTTACTTGGTTGGCTGTGTATACCGGTAAATGTACACGTAAATTTAGGACAATCTATTTTTTTGTAGGGCAGTTGTTTACTGAAATCACTGAAATAGAGGCTTTGTGGGTATATTGGTCATCATGATAAAACTGTTACATGTATTTTATGATGTTCCCAGTGCAGAAGTGGCAATTTTCAAATGATAACATGAATACTTGCGAACAACAGTAAAATTCAAGCAAATGTCTGCTTCTGTTTTTAAAATCAGCAGTTTTGCGGAACATTTAGTGACAAAGTTGTAGTCTGTAGATATATACTGATACTGACATATACTGATACATACTTTACACATACATGTCTGAAGTCTGAAGACTATTTTATAACGTGTGCTGTTGTAGGTTCCTGGAGGTGAACTTGAAGAGTCGCGTGTTTTATCTGGTGTTATGGTTAACAAAGATGTCACTCATTCCAGGATGAGAAGGTATGGCTCTTTTCTGACACTTACATGTATGTTAGCTTGAAATAATCAGGTCAGCTAATTGCTTACTCACATGCAGTATATAATATTACATATTACATACATGTAGGATTGTCACAGGAAGTGTGTCGATCTGTAATCTGGTTTGCATTTGTAGGAGAATAGAAAACCCCAGGATAGTTCTTCTGGATTGTTCTCTGGAGTACAAGAAAGGAGAGAGTCAGGTACAGTGCCCTAGTCTGGAGTAGCATTTGTGTTCATGTGAAATGTTGGTTCTGCATGGTTTCAGTGCAATATCTCAGGTTAAACAGCCTGCTCCCTCCTGACATGGTAACTGCTGGGTTTTTGTTATTAACTTTAAATAGATTTTCCAATAATCATTTTGCAGTATGAGGAGTCTGAAATCATAAATTAGCTTACTTGTACATAATGTGTAATCAATACATGTTAATTCTCAGAACTAATGTTAATGAAATGTATAACAAGCATTAAAGGGACACTGTCACCATTTTTAGCATGATTTTGGAAATCTCAAAAACATATCTCAATCATTGGAAGTTGAACAATAATGGTTTTATTTTGTAGAGCAGTACTCAACAAATGATTGAAACTCATTAGGAAGTGAGGATGGCTAACAATGGCAAGGATGGAAACGGATTGTGATATGGATTTTTAGAAAAGTGACAGATTGTCAGGTTTTTTTTACGGTTCAAGTTTGGCTTGAAAATTGTTGAAATTTAGCAAAAATGTTGCTGCAGTGTGGACTTTCTACAAGAAATTGCTTTTAATCATTTAGTTAGAGCTAATTGGAAAGCTCTTATTACATAAATTTAGGGACCATTTTGCAAATTTCTAACAGTTTTAAGCAAATATATCGTGACAGTGCCCCTTTAAAGAGAATTAATATTTTCAGCTTAAACTAAAGGGAATAAGCACTTGATATTTTGACTATTAGTTCTTTTCATAGTACAGTGTTGTCATATTTTAGATGTTGTCAGCGTCATTAATTAAGGGTGCTTTAAAAAATTGCAGTATTCAGTACAACAGTTATTTGTCATTTGATTTCTTACAATGTAATTCATTTCTTTCTCAGACCAGCTTAGAAATTACCCAAGAAGCAGACTTCAGGTAAGTTGACTCTGTCTAACATCCAGTTTATCAATTTCGTTTTCACCCTCTAAGACCTTTCTAACCATGTAATTTATCAATCTTTTTTCCTGTTGTTGTTTAAACGGAAAAAATGGGAGACAGTTGCACTTTAAATAGTGTCAGTGTTTAACTGTATGCAAGGTTCTGACTCTGAAGCAAACCAGATTCCCTAGGATAATGAACATATTTTTTAAAAAGGACATTTCCACCTTTTTTCCACAAAACACTTTGTCAACCTTCATCATAATTTTGTTTTTCTTTTTCAGTCGTATTCTTCAGCTAGAAGAGGAATTTATTCAAAGAGTCTGTAGTGACATTATAGCTTTAAAGCCTGATGTTGTGTTCACAGAAAAGGGAGTATCAGGTGAAACAGTTGTTGATATTATATGTAAAGTAAGCATTTTTTTTTCTTTTGAATGTATGGTGTACATTATGTTGTTGAGATGGTGTCAGTGGACACGCACGTTCTATGCAATGGTCTTTGAATTTCTTACAAAATGTATAATTATAGTACTATGGACGATAATCTAAACGATTATCAGCTATTGCTTGAGGGACCAAGTTCTTTAAACCTCTCACCACTTGCATTAAAACAATGCACCACATTTGACACTAGAACTGTCCCCTCTACCCTTATCTTTAAGAAAATGAAAACATGTTCCATATTGCTCTCGAGCTATAGAAACACAAGTGGAAGTTTGGCAGAAGGAGAAATGCTGTGGGAACGCAAGCCAACAGGGGAGTGTTTCCACAATTTTCTTGAGTTCTCCCAAATTAAACTTCCACAAGTGTTTTTGACATGAAAGAAACACAGAGAACATGTTTTATATTTCTTTTAGAACGTTCCGCAATAAAAAAAGAAAACAACTTTTCTCTTTGATCCTCATTCTCTTTGCTTGTGCTAACATTGGGTCAACAGTTTGTGCTAGCACTGTAAGTTTTTAAGTTATAGAAACACAATTTTAAACCAGTCAGTGCATACATGTATTTTCTTTGGGCTATTTTCTTAACTGCAGTGTTGTCTGCCAAGATAGAACCTAAAGCTACCCTATTTCATGGGCCATTTCTCAGTTGCCTCCGTATTAAAACTAGTCTGTGTGAAACAGTTCTTATCACTTTTATTTCATGCGAATCAGACTCATTTCATATCAAAAGTTTTGCACAAGGACTAATTTTGGAACAGAGGCCAAGGCAACTCAGAAATGGCCACCACAGAGATTGTTATTACTTTGGTAACAGTATTGTTACTTTAATGTTCCAGACCTTGCACAGCATTTCCTGGTAAAGAATGGAATCACAGCGATACGCCGTATCAGGAAAACTGACAACAATCGTATTGCTCGTGCATGTGGTGCAACCATCGTTAACAGAACAGAAGAACTGAAAGAAGAAGATGTTGGCACTGGGGCTGGATTATTTGAAATTAGTAAATTTGGAGATGAGTAAGTTTGGTACAAATCATGAATTATTGCTTTTTAAATTAAACTGCATGTACCTTATCATAATAAGCTTGCAAATAGTTTATATTTTGTCGGTTATACTGTACATGTATTGCTGCTCAGATGTAGCAAAGATTAGGTTGTAACCATGCAAAATGTAGACAAGCTGTCACAGTCAAACAAATGACACAAGTCACTCAGATAAATGCAATACATGAAGCTAGTTCATGAAGCCTTGTAACATGGGAGTTGTTTGTTGAAAGGTACTTCTGTTTTGTGACTGAATGCAAGAATCCCAAGGCATGTACAATCTTACTACGTGGACCAAGTAAAGACATCTTAAATGAGGTATTTTCAATTTCCTATCAAGAGCATTAATTTTCGAGAATGAACAAATCAGCAAACAAACAAACTCTATGAAAGCTTCATTATTTTACCTTAGTATATCCATACATCTTAAAGTACAGTGTGATGTAATAAAATTCTATTAAACATGAAAGACCGTGTTTGACCACATTTCCAAACACAGAGAAGAGTCTGAATTGACAATACGACACGCAACAGAGTATTTTTGACAAACTGCGAGGTGTTTGGAAATGTGTTCAAACACGGTCTCGAGTACTTGATTTTTCTTCTTGATCAAAACTACAGTAAAACTAAGGAGAAAACAGAGAAATAAAGTAATAAAAGTCTATGCTAATTAAGATCAGATATCCAAACACAGTCATGGTCATGATTTCTTTCGTCTAAACTTGATGAATTCTTAATGAGTTGGAGAAGAGTTTATTAGCTATTTATTTCACATTTCTTTGTTTGCAAAAAATTGACTGTGAGATGTCTTATAGATTTTTATTTTACCTTTCATGAATGCTTAATCAAAGCCAATTTCTAATTCCTGAAATTGTGAGTTGGGCTCATACAACCTGTAGATTTTGAGAAAAACTTCATTACCAGTAAACCTTCTTACTTCTAGTGCCCAGTCTATCCCTAGGCACATGGTCTCTCATTTGGTCTATTTATTGAAGTTTAAATTGTTCAAGTATCAAATGTAATGGTAAGAGAGCAGTAATTAGAGACAGGAAAAAATTTAATATCTTGGAACATGTTTCAAAAGAGTTAAAAGTAGGGCTCTTAAACTCCATCAAACAGCAGGAGAATAGATTTATACTAATTTCTAGATCAGAGCTCTTATCCTCATTAATTTGTTTGTAGTTTGCCTCTATCTTTGTAAAAAAAAAAAAATTAGCACTCGTTTCCTTGTTACCTGAGGGATTCCCTTCCTTATGCCTTCCCTTATCTTTCCAACAGTCATAAATTAAATTTCTCTGCAATCAGAATTATAATGATGTTTGTTTTGTTTAGGTTGAACGCAACCTTCATGATGCTATGAATGTGGCACGGAATGTGATGTTAGATCCCAGGCTTGTACCAGGGGGTGGTGCAGCGGAGATGGCTCTTGCTCATGTGAGTACTTTTCCTGATGAAAAACTGCTGTCGCTGAAATCATGTGACAGGGACATCGCTCTTTTTTTTTTTCTTTTCAACCTGCAATATACATGTGGGAGTGTACAGTGTAGCCCCATATTACCCATTGCCAAGGTGGCAGTACCCAGTAAGAATTAAGCTGCATTGAAAAGGCTCTAATAAAGCTTGACCAAATATGTTAGGAGCATGCAATGTTGTCAATCTTTGGCTTGATTCTCAATGGTTTCCTTGCCTACTGTAGTTATGCCTTTTTTCCTCAATAAACTCATGTCACAATGAGTTACACTGTTTTGTTGGTGCAACAAGGGTTGGTAAGAAATGTGTCATTGTCCCCTTAATGACATATGCTAGTAAAATGGTTTTGTGTAAAATAAAGCTCCCTATCTTTATTGTTAGACAAAAGGATTTATGTTTAAGTCTGTCAGTATTCCTGCTTGTTTTGTTGTTTTTTTTTAAGTTGTGATGTTGTCATATTGCAGGTGCTAACAGAGAAAACCAAGTCGGTGGCAGGTGTTCAACAGTGGCCTTACAAAGCGGTTGCCAAGGCACTGGAAGTGATCCCACGTACTCTGATTCAGAACTGTGGAGCTAACACCATCAGGACTCTTACTGCCCTAAGAGTAAGCATACATGTTCAGTTACAAGCTCGGCAGGATTCCTGTTAGAGTTTTCATCAACGGATGTCACGCAAAACTCTTAAGAATTCTCTTTTTATCTTCTACTTGTGGAAAACTGCTGAATTTTTCATAGTTGTATCAAAAAAGAAATAAAATATTGCTGTCTAAACTTTTCCCACAAACGCTTTAAAAAGTCAGTTTCTCAAAAAGGAGAATTCGTTTATCATTTACATCAAGAAATTTCTCAATCCTGGAAATGTTATCTTTATGCCCTCGGAAAATTCCTGAAATTCCGTCACCTCTGACTAGTACAACCGCTGACAGGTAGCAAGGAAGACGGGCAAATCGTGCTCGGTGGGTTAGGAAAAGGAAAGAAGTCTACAACTTGATCAACTACGTGTACGTGTAAAATCACTTCTATGAATACGAAATACTGTTACACTTTTCATGGGGCTGCCGGTATAACACTTGCTGATTGTTTGCGACATGATTAACAGGCAAAACATGCTGTAGAAGGTAACACAACCTGGGGCGTTAATGGCGAGACTGGTGAGATTACAGACATGAATGAACTGGGTGTGTGGGACACTTACTCGGTTAAAGCACAGACTCTCAAGACTGCTATTGAGGTAGTTATTAACTTATGTCATCTCTAGACATCCACAAACTAAATAAGGCAACTTAGTATTATTCTGACGAAGCTGGAAAATCAGATTTTTCTTGGGCGTTTCAAACGTTGTTCGGATACTGTATGTTGCTAAGCAGCAGTGCTTTCATCGAACACCGCGGGCTCACTCAATCTGATCGAAAAATGATCTGTCCCTCCAGCTGGACAAATATGATGGAAATCGCTCTGGGTAAATTGTAACCAAGTTCTCCTATTCTATACGACGAGGAAAGACGATAGAATTCGATATTGTGGTAAAATGAAGGGATTGTTACGAGACTAGCCTACGTGGCAGACATCAACTAGTGCCTTTGTTTCACGCGGCAGAGTCAATTAACAAAGGCAAAGACCTTTACACGCAGGCTATTACGAGACCAAATAGTAATTGAACTCTAAAGAATACCAGGATAAATTTCCAACACTTATTCAATAGAACATTAATTTAGCCATGCCTCTTGACCTCACTGACAAGTAAGATGTCTTTTCTGTTTTCCCCATGAATTGACTTTAAACGAAAACGACCATTAGCCAGATTTTGTACATGTATTGGCCACACTGAATTAACAGTTGTTTGATGTTGTTTGTCTAGACGGCCATGCTTTTGCTGCGTATTGATGATATCGTTTCTGGGACGAAAAAGGCGAGCGGAAAAGAAGGCTCACAGTCAGGAGCTGCTCCTACTACAACTCCTGAGGATTGATCGCCAGTCCCACACAACAAACAAATTACACGAGTTATGGGCCACTGAAGATGCATAGCTCGCCACTGATTTATGGGGCGCTTTCACGACGACTTCCGTTCCAGGATTGGGAAACGGGCTTTGAAACTTTGGGCTATGCTTTGCACGTGCGTGCGGAATGAACTTTTTTTGGATCTTGATATTGGTGTTCAAGAACAGAACAGTGTAATCAATATTGAAACCTTGAGTTCAGAATTATGTCTACCAACAAGTTAAAGACCTACAGAGGACAGGACAGAAGACAGAGAACAGTTACCGCTTGAATTCACGACCAACGTCAGTCATATATAAACGCAACGTAAAAGCCGATTCCTGGTTTAGTTTGTATCATCGAATTATGATGCCCGTGGAAAGTTTGAAAAGCACGAGAGAAGCGTAAGAGTGCTCGAGGTGCATCTGAGGACAATTCTAGCTTCTTGAGTGTTCCCCAAACTTTCCGCGTGCATCATAACTCGATGATATTCAACTAAAAGCATGAATCAATTATTTTATAACACCGCCAATGGAAATAACTTTCTCTGGCGACGCGAAGTCAACTTTGTCCACGCCATGAGCGTTTATGATACAAGCTTGCGTATGCAAAGTTTGATAGCTCGGCTGTGCGAGCTGTTATAATGTGTAGTACGGTTCGTGATCTGTGTTTTCAGCTGATCCATGGTATCAAACCATGAAAGTTGTAATAGAGAAGTTTATCTCGCAGAGCGAGTATTTATTTATAGTTTGGACAGAAAGGCAGTCTATGAAGCAGCAAGAATTTCCGTTCCACTAGGAATTGATATCTTACTTAAGAGTCGAAGTGATCAAAGCAGGGTTTCCTCTTCCTGTTCCATGAAAGTGCAATTAAATTTCCGAAAGTTGTCGCGAAAGCCCCATAACCTCTATGCTAGAGTGAAGTGCATGAATCGTGAAAATTCCTCAAAAGTATTAATAAAGTGAACAATTAAGAAACATGCATTTTGAGTAATAACCTGCGTTGGCCTCACCAGCAAAAGCTCCTGCGACGATAATCATTAGGACTTTTTAAAATGTGGGATACGCTCCAATTATGTACCGAGAGGAATGGAACTTAGTACTATATGTGGTACGTCTCGATAACATTCATTGAGACCCCCTTTTTAGCTCGGAAAATGACGTTTGTCTTGTCCGAGTTACAAGTTTGAGGGTAGAATTCACTCTTCGCTCCTTTCTTCACTTTCATAAGTTAGAATCTTTTTACAATTAATATTTTCCAAGAGCTTACTGCAAACAGGCTAACCTAGCAGGGTTCGTACAGGTCATGGAAAACCTGGAAAGTCATGGAATTGGTATTTCAATTTCCAGGCCTGGAATGTCATGGAATTTAAGTGAAGGTCATGGAGAGTCATGGAAAAGCAATATGCTTGGCAAAAAGATATTTTAAAATTTGAAATAATAACAGACCAGTCAGAAACGGACTTTACTTTCAGTAGAAATAGACACGAGCACACATTTTATGCATTATGATGTTGGAAAATACGTTAAATAAATGATTTTGACATTACTGTGAGAACAACTGCTTAACTTTGGTCATGGAAAACTCGGAAGGGTCATGGAAGGTCATAGAATTTTAGAAGCTGCAAAGAGTACGAACCCTGCCTAGGCATTATTCAGGCTAACCTGAGCGTTATTGAGAGTCGCTGGAGCGACGAGTGCTATTCAGGCTTCTAGATTGCTATTTTGGCTAAGCAGTGTGCCAATCAGGATACCCTGAGTGCTGTTTAGGTTACCCAGAAGCTGATCGGAGGGCAATGAGCCAATCATTTAACTCATGGTATTTCTTCCCCCTTTCTGTTTCTCTTATAATTAGAGTTCACAAAATGAGATGAAACACTTGCAAGATAAAAAGTTTAATGAAAGAAAATCATTCTTTATTATAGCTAATAATATATCCTTAAAAAGAGAAAAATTGCCTGTAAAAGGCTCAAAACTGCCACTACAGTGTGTCACTATAGTGTCTGGAAACGAAATCAATAAAATCTCTTCATAGATCTATTCTCGTACCCTCTGTAAACTTCATAAAAATTGATAAACCTATTCAAGCCTAATCTTCAAACCAAGGAAGAACAAAAAGGAAATTTAGTTTTGCAGTTTTTTCAGTGTGCAGTGCGATGAAGTTAAAACTTAAAATTTAACCATATTTTTTCATGTACGGTCAATATCTACACAACTACACCCAATATCAATACTTCAAAGGCGGCGCATTCTAATTACTACCCTAAAACTTACAACGCGGAGGCTGCAAAGCTGCCATTTAACTTACATGTATCGTCGCTCGCCAAATATTCTAACCTTAATACGGATAATAAATACTGTACAATTTAATAAATAGGATTAAATTCGCAATATTCTATACTGCTAGTGTTCTCAGCGCCTATTCTCATGTTAATGGAAACAAAGATTTCCCACAAGATTTGTATTTTGATTGTCGTTTCCGTTCGGACTTATTGCAACGCAAGTAACAACTAAGAACCAAATTCGTCTTGACCGGACAACTGGTCCATTCCTCTGTCCGATACGTTGTTGCTTAATTGTTTCGCAGGATTTCCGCGTTTCAGGTCATTCCACTAACCATCGATTCTTTTCAACCTGAGGGACGGGTCCGTCTTGAGAACCTTTTGCTCTTTCTGTAGACAAGAGAAAAGGAAGCCTTAAAAATCCACGAAGCTAACAAACGGAATGAAATTTGTTACGTGCATAAACGATATTAGCTTGAAAGTGTGAAATATTTCTGAACTTTGTTGAATAAAGGCTTCTTTCTAGTGAGCTTACAAGTTTTCTATCTCTGATGTTATATTTTAACCTGATTGAACACGTTTGGTCAGTGTTAACAGTAAAGTAACGACATCTCGACAATGCTTCAGAGAAGCGCGGAGCCTGGAACAAAAAGAAAGAACGCCACTGAGTGTGCATATATTAAACTTACAATTTCCACATCTGAAGGAATACGCGATAGGAAGTCCGCAAGTTCGTTGTTGTCAACAGCATTTGGTTTACGGATCTTCTTTGTAAACTTGTTTATTCCTGTTGAGACGGCAAAGAAGTTGAATAAATTGGCGAAACTCAACTTAAACACAGATCCTAAACCTCTGGACTTAAAGAGCCAAAGCAAAGAGGTGCTGTAAAGTTAGTTTTAATGCAACGCATAAATATCGGCGCCTTTCGAATTCCTCGCTAAATATTATGTAATGGGTTTACTTCTATCAACGACTTTTAAGTTAAAAAAAGTAGAGATTATAGAGCAGGTGAAAAGCACTGAACGATTTGATCAAACATTTGATCTGTAGTGTCCTGGAGAATCCAACTTATCAGGAGAAAAACGCTTGATTTTTATAACAAATTCCCCACAGGGAAATTAAGTAAAAAGTATCAAAGGTTTAGGGAGAGTTTTTGACGAGATCTTACCCCAGGCAAGAAGTAAGAACTTGAGAGGTACAAGGTAAAGTACAACTGTTCCTAACGTGAAGATGACACACATCAAATACGAACAAAACGGTACGGTCCAGTTAAATGTGCTGCAAGGCAAACAAAACGTTTAATAACTCAGTTCACTTCAGGTAATTCTGTCCCGAACGAGCATAGAGTAAAACCTGGTAACAAAAAAAATAGTACAGAGCCATAAAGATATCCTGGTTATTAGAGCTAACTAATAAGCTTACATGCAAATGTTTGCCTTGGAATGTATACGATAGTATTTGAATCGTATTCTAGTGCGAGAGGCAGGCTTAAAAGTTAATGTCTATTCTCGAGAGTTTACAGGATAACATTACAGTTCCAAATTAGTGATATGGGAGCAAATTGTTTAATATCGTCATATCTAAGCGGTCACGCACGATGCTCAATGAGCAACCCTTCTTTAATTTCTTAGTCCACTGAGCGTGCACACAGAAAACGTGAGAGGAAAAAGGGCTGGGCGCAGGAGGGGAAGTAAAAGCGAAGGAAAAAGAGGTGCTGCCATTTGCCTAGCTCTCAAGGGTTTAAAACCACCTTGTCCTAAAACCTTAGCAGCATGTCATAGACATCACAACATGAAGGTTCTCATGTAAATAGTAACTTAAGATAGTTTTATCCTCAAAGCCACATTAATGGAACAAGAGCTGAAGAAGATATTTCCCTAATGTAAAATAAAAACATTGTGAAGGAGATGGTTGATTTAAAATGACAGGGTACTAGTGATTGTACTTACTTCTTAACTCGTTCTCCATTTGAGGCCACCATATCCAAGGCATTTTGTACTGTCTGACAGATGGATGTTAATGCAGCTATCTTCTCCTTAAAACTCTTTCCCTTGTCCTACAGAAAACGTCCCAATATGAAAGAGTTTTTCAATGAGTGTCTCTTGGAAAAGTTACATATATACTCATTTTGTAATCTACTGACCCCTTTCTTTCCTTTCTCTTCCTCTTCATCATCATCGTCTTCATCTTCGTCCACTGGCGCACCTTCCTGTACCAAACAAGAATTAAACAACGAAATGTCACGTAACTAATTTAGACAAGGTAATTTAAGAAGGAGACTGAGCGTACCTGTTCTTCTGGATTCACGTTTCTCTCGGCAAGTAACATACACATGACGTATTGCTTGAGAAACGTGAGCAGAAGGGTCAGCGGTATGATGTAGAAGTCAAAGTTCAGACACAGCATGATGTAGATCTGAAAACCAACAGAGATGGATCATTAGAGTGCACGTACAAACAGCCTTCCACTCATGGATATCGCGTCTTCACGTTCGGCTCGGATTTCTATCAAAATCACTTAACCTTAGTAATATTCACAGTTTCGCGATGTTTGAAAGAGCTCGTTCCAGCCAAAACATTGTACACGTCTTGTGACAGTTCCCTTTCAACACATTGCACGTAATTGTCTTTAAACAACGTGCTGAAATTGCAGTCTGGGATAGACATCGCAAGTATACTACTATCGTTTAAACCGGTTAACACAACAAGAATGCGGGGTAGAATAAAACGCCATTCTAGATGATTGACCAATCTGAACAAACACGCTTTTCCTTCAATCAATCAGGTTGCAAAACCAAATTGTGGCTTATCTCGTTCCCGTTTTCCCGCGCTTGGCGCCCATTACGTTTCACAGCGTTGTTTATATTTCTTTGACTGGCCAGATGTGACTATCTGGTTTGGGTTTTGTAGCAGTCGGTAGTAGCAGGAGTTAGAATACTACTCATTTAGAAAGAGATCTGCAGACACTTACTGCAAAAGCGAAAGCGCTTCTAAACTTGTACTGCCAGGTAAACAGTGATTGGACGAACGCTCCAGTCGATACCAGGCTCGCAACGAGCTTGTTGACGCGGTCAATGTTACGCTGCAACAACTTCATATGAAAGTAAAACAAAAACACATCATTATCAGTATTTGAAAGGAGAAGCTACCCAGTAAAATTTCTCCTAAACGTAAAAAGCGGGTTTGAGGAATCAATTGTTATATGACCTCCTGGAATGTTCTTCTCACTAAGGCTAGTATTGCACGCATCTGTGCAGGTCCACATCAGGACTTAGCGTCTTGCCAATTTTGATCTCCAACCTGCTTTATCAAATAAATTATGTATGTATGTATGTATGTACGTTCCATTCCCGAAAGATCATGACGTCAGTGAGACGTATGACGTCACAGATTTACTTAGCAATCCTTACCGCTCTCTTAAACTTGGGCGCTTCAAACATGATCTTGGGATCCCTTGGGTTGACGGTCCTAACAGCGGCCCGTATGGGGTTGAATTCCACATCAAGGGTCAGAATAAGGTGCCCTTTGGCTCTGCTTTCCAGACTCTTGTTCTTTAACTGGTACAGACGCTTCTCACCCGAGGTGACCTGGGGAGGAATGATACTCTGTCGTAAGAAAGCAATCACATGATTTTAGAGAGTATCTTCGCCGCCCGTGATGTCAACGATGCAGTTAAACACGAACATTGTGAGAAGTGGCACTTCACTCTTCTGATAAGTCACCAAATCAAACCATACCAGCTAGCAGACAGTTGTAATAACTGTATTTCCATGGTTACCTGTAACAATGGAATCACCACTCGACCAAGAAACTCTGGTGCTCCTCTCTTATCCTCGTCAAACACAGTGATGTCAAGAACGTCGTGTATATCAAACACAGTCCTATAAAGAGGCAAAACAAAGGTGTGTATTATTTAAGCAATAGAGCACTTTTTCCGTGTTTACATAGCCTCATCTAAACACGAGGAGGGTTGGGAGAATTCGAGACAGTTATGCAAACCCTCAACTACGTCTCGGGTTTGCATAACTTACGAGAATTCTACCAGCCCCCAAGTGTTTAGATGAGGCTATGTAAACACGGAAAAAGTGCTCTATTGCTTTTATAAAATAATTCTCAAAAATACGCGCGAATCTGAAACGTCACAACCGTGTTGACATACTCTCATCTAAACACACCTATCGACCAATGAGAGCGCGCGTAGTAGCTCAGTTATTTTATAAAATTCTATCCATAGTTTTTATAGTACCATTAAGTTTGAATTTTCGTTTTCTCTTTTACGTACGTGGTTGCCAAGAGTTTATGACATGCCGTGAGAAAAGCGAAAAAAAATTACGACGTTTTTAAGAATTGGTCACTGCGATTAAGGAAAGGGCGCTGAGATTTTTCCACCGCAGAATTTCTCGTTCTTGTTTTATATTGCGTGATCAATGTAGTGTCACTTACATTTCATAGATCTTCTCCCAAGCAGGGTTAAGAGTCTTGTACATTGTGTGTGTTACTAGACGCTGATTATTTAACTCAATCACAGCAAACGGATCACTGGTTCCTCCAATGTCTGCTGATGCCAATCCGACAGCACGGTGAAGTTTCACCTGTTAGAATACACTTACATGAAGGACTAAACAGAGCACCTTTTAAAATTACAATTACAGTCACGGAACAAATCAGTGATTGGACCAAAGGAGGTCATCGCATCAATTACAGGACTCGCGAATAAAGCAAAATTATTAACAACACGTATTTTGTTTCGTGACAGTTTCGGGAAGGAAACCGGCGATGAATTTGTGAAATTTTAGTCCGAAAAACTAGCACATCGTGTATCTCCAGAACCACCTTTTTCCTCGCACGAAGGCCTCGTCAGCTAAGAGGAACAGGCGGTTCTAGGGAAGAGAGAGCTACATTAGTGTAGAGGATATAGAGAAAAGTGGAGAGTATGTAGAGCGGGGGTCTGGGGTCTAGGACGGTCGTGAAAATTCGGTTCCAGGTCTCGCCACAGATTACCGCGTATTTCAAATTCAAAATGGTGTCCACAAAACAGGTAAGATTATCTTTTATTCATCCTGTAATTTGATGCGACGCCCCTATGATTAGTCACGCAAGACTTAAATTTTTAACTTATTAGAACTGTAGGGCGTGACAATAATAGATCATATGATTTCTGAAGCAGCAAGTCAGGGTTTGGCCAATGTGGCTTACAGATGCTCTTTAGAAGTGCGCTTAATCAAGGTGTCATTTCCTAACAGTCATCCTTTTGTTATATGCAGTCACTGTAGAGCTGGGTGTTACTGCAAATATTAAACTGACTAACTGTTGACTGCTTTGTTTAGACCACAGACATTTGAAACTAAAATAATGTTCTGATCAGCTAGTGACTTACATGTAATAACCTTTATAAGCTTATATATTTGAATTCAAGCACAATAACATGCACAATGACTAGTCATGTACTTTGCATGTCTTAGATGATCTCACTATACCTGTAGCCATCCAATTTCTTTAATCTTCTTTGGTGTGGCCTTCAACGCATACTGTTTAGTGATCTCTGTTCTTCTTCCTGGTTTCTCTGTGTATGCATTTAAATCTGATTCACAGCCGGGTGCATCAAGTCCTGTGATTGACAGGTGCATGACAATGATGCCAGCATTGTCTTCAAGTGCTGCCTCGATCTTATGTGACTTTTCCCGCTCAAGTGTGGACAAGTCAATTTGACACCTGTCAATCAAACAAAAAAAGAATGTAAGTGCCACAAAGAAAAAACACTGTAAAAATGAACCAATCTATTTTGGAATAATGTAGCAGTACAAGTAAACCTACAACAACGTGCTTATTCATTGCACATTTCAACCTCACCTGCCCATGAATTCATCTTTCCTGATGTCTCTGTCCCAGACTGTTACCTCCAGCATCATGGGTGAGTCAGGAAATATTTTCAAGTCAAACTGCTCTTTCCACTGTGGACTCAATGTCTCCTTACAGGCTTTGGTTTTGTACTTCTCATTCCCCAATCGGAAACGACAGTATGGGTCACTAAGTCCTTTAAAATAAAATGAACACATACATGTACATGTATATATTTAGAATTCTTGATCATTAAATGTACTTTGAAAGTCCAATGAAAGACCAATGTTCTGAAAATTAGATCACCTTATGGGAAATAAACTAACATTTTAAAACTAACAACTGTAACTAACACTTTTTTGTTTTGGTTGTTAGATTTGAAATCAAATTTCAGTTTCACATTACTGCATGAAATTCAGTTTCAAAATGGTTCATTACTGTAGCTTGTCAAAACCAGCTTCAGTCCTGTTCATTGTCCTAGCAGTGTGTGCCTTTATCACACTTATACATGTAACTGGTATTTGGGGGGGGGGGGGGGGGA
>Ga0126339_10001290_pt1:10000-16716 | contig 16716 bp, 7 predicted proteins | sample OrbTmetagenome_2_FD_92532 | JGI IMG/M metagenome (GOLD analysis project Ga0126339, IMG submission 92532) | Coral microbial communities from Petempiche,Puerto Morelos, Mexico - Orbicella T R C metagenome | ecosystem: Host-associated > Invertebrates > Cnidaria > Coral | place... | reverse complement strand
TTGGAGCTTGCTCCAGCTCCTTGCTGTTGACCTGAACTGTCACTTTGTGAAGATTTGCTTTGACGACTTTTCAATTTGGGGATCATTTCACCAAGAAATAGAAATAAGGCTTTTCCTGTCAAAGGCAAACAAATAACAGAGCATCTTTAAACGCAAAAAAAAAAAAAAATTATCTGCCAATGGTTAGAAGGTCTACTACTGAATTATGTTTGTAATTAAGGCACAACTTGAGTCAACAACAGATAAGCATGATACATAAACAAATATTATGCTATTTACATTTATGGAAAGCTCAACATGTATACGATTATCTCTTTTCAGTGCAAGGTATCCCATCCCCAGCCCGACATAATCACTCTTGGTATAACTACATTAGCCCAGTGAGCATTGTTGACCAAGTGCTGGCTATAAAACAAAATGCCCTAAACCTGACTTGAGTCAAAGTGAAATAATAGTATTAAAATAGTAGTATTATTGTTAAAACAATGGGATACTACAAAGTGGGAGCCTGCAAAGTCAGGTTTTTTCCCACAAGTTGTATCTTGTATTTTGGAAGATTATAATGTGAACAGAAGGAGAACAGATTTATCTACAGTTATTATACACCAAGCATCACTCACTTGATTGAAATTTCTCATTGATAAAGCTGTTATCACTTTGCTTCAGTTGTACACGCACTCTGCCTTTGCACAAAGCATCTTTAGCACTATCCTTGGGATAAAATTTGTTCTGGAAACAACAATGAGAAGAAATAGTATTGCTTATTAGAGTTTATCCGAAATCTGTTACATGAATTGAAGAAAAGGAGGTTCCTGATTAGTCTGTGAAAAAAATCTAATCAAATCAAGCTTGCTTGCAGACTACAAGCAGTCCCTCTTTTCTCTTAGTCCTACACTGTATTATATATAATTAGCTGTCCGTTGCCTGTCAGTGATTGGTATAAATATACTACCATTCTATCACACATACCATTCTCTGATTGGCAACGTTACTCACCATCTATTCTGAACATAGTAGATAACGAGTAGCCCCAGCAATGTGTGCTTGTAAACAAACTGCTGGCCACTTTGCGTTTTCGAAATGTCTGAAGAGGATTCAGATAGACTTTTGAGCGACTTGCAGATTTATACTAAAACAAATAGATTATTTGCTCTACATTTCTATGCGTGATAGTTAACTTGTGCTGAGTCCTTGTAAACTACCGTGTGATAGAAATTGTGAGCTCATAATCTTATTGTTGAATAGAAAACGATGAGAGAACCAATCAGATTCAAGGATTTCCAATAAAACAAAGCTGAGTGGCATCTAATGATTTTTTTTAAACACCAACCTCTAATTCGCAATTGAGTCCCTGACTCTGGCATACATCTCTTATTTCATAAACTGTGGGGTTGTCAGCAGCCTGTCAATAGGATATTGAATGAGTTAGTGTTGCAAAAAAATGCACTCAAATTTTTGTCACTTTGCTCTGCCATTGAACCAAGCTTTATAATATACTGAATATAATTATAACACTGCTGTCCACGGAATATCTTAAACAATATCACTCAACTATAATTCAATACAAGACCTACAACTGTCAACCGATGCTGTGAACATCACGGGTGAAAATTAATGACATTCAGTTTTACAATTCATGAGCAAGGAACTGTCCATTTATTAAATACCTTGCTTCCTTGCATCGTGGATGAAAGTAAAATTAAACCGCTCCGGTTCTTTTGCCGGAATCTTTTGCAAAAGCTTTAGTGCACTCTTATTTCTTGTCGGCTCTTTTCAGAAAAAGTCTGTCATGTCTTGTATTCTCAAGCACTGGTCATCCGTTGATCAAATGAAGAGAAATATGTAACAAAAGAATAATGTATTTCTCTACCTTATCTTTCGGGACACGTCTGCCCTGTTGAACTGTTCTTCTACTATTCAAGTAAGCTGGGTACACTATGATCCACCTGGAATAAAAAATCATACATAACAGTGTAAAATTACGTTGAATCTTCGGAATTCGGTACCGATTTAACTTTGTAGTAAAGAAATCTTTACCTGTCTTTTGAAGAAGGATCACTGCTCAAGTGCGCCATTTTGAATTAAACAGTGTTTCCGCTGGCTTCCAGAACTGCGGATTACCCTGGGCCCGCGATCAAGTGGCGAAACTCAGCGCTCATTTGTCGAACGAAAAACGAAACGAACCGTTGGACTGGAAAACCATAAGTTTATTATACGAAATTATGGAAGTTTTGTTGGATTGTTTATCAAGGTTTTGTTACAGATCTGTTATGGAACAACAGTGTTTTCATTGCTGCTAAAGATCATCATAACAATTGCAAAGTCCTTGAGGCTAATTGGTGGAGAAAAACGCGCGGCAAATTAAATATGGCCATGATTGAAACCGTGCGTCAACGGCAAAAGAACTCCGTGGACTTCGCGTCGTGCTACGATAATCTCTGCGCTCTACAGAACTCCTGTCCTCTAGGATCAATCACTGCGAATCTAGATGAACTTACTATTGATTGCAATGCTGATCGAATTCGCCATTCTGACTGGACTCCAATCTTGAACGCACTGAAGATCAACAAGACTTTGAAAACCGTTGCTTTCAGGAGTTACTGGCAACAAACGTTATATCCGGATGGAGGTACATAACCGTTTCCTTTATTTAACCTTTATTCAGTGCTACAAGATCGGTAGATTTTAGATTCAGGACAGAGCTACCAGGAGTGGGGGAAAGGTTGGATGGGAACAGGGGGTAGTGCCACTCCTTGGGTCAACCCCTGGGGTTTCATATGCAGGTTATGCTAAAGATTTCTGGTATGGGTTTAAAGTGTGTGCCGTAGGTCACATATAGACAATCATTTAGTCTTAGGCATATTTTTGTTGGTGTGTATTCAAGGTTGTGCTTGGCACATGTTGGCAATGCACCTTGGTCACTTCACTTGTTGCCATGGTGAATCCTTAGCGTGGGATGTGCCGTATGAGTGTCTTTGAAATGGGACCTGGCTAGCAACTCCAAATTACAGCTTACAGACTTCCTTGGCATTCCTTGACATAATTTTTCAAGACAGTGCTTTTTGTTTGATCTTATATTTTACCAGAAGTATCTGAGCAACGTTTGCAGGCATTGAGGAAAAGGGCTCCTCCAATCCGCAGCAAGGATGTCACATACAGAGTCTGCAGGTACTGGTTTGTTATAAAATATTGGTTTCCCAGTGTCTTCCCTTTTGACAAAACTACAGTTTAGGGCTGTCATTAAGTTTTGAGTCACCTAAAGCCTTGTTCTCCACACTCATAGCAAACTTGTTACGTTGTGGATGAATACTATCAACAACAGGTAATTTCACCTGTTGCATCAAGAGAAAATCAAGCATACTCAGCCATGACAGGTGTTATGAGTTACGACCCTTAATGGCAGCCCTGCAATTCGCTGATCAACAGAGCTTGAAACATGTATGGCAGGATATGATAATTTACTTCTAAAAAAAATGTTTGAATCATTATTAATAGTGATTATTAGTTACCAATAAAAGCATGTTTTTCTGTTATGATTATGCAGAACTATCAAAGAATGTCTAAGTGTCACTGAGAACTTGAAGTCTGTAACTTTCCAAGGAATTTCACTGAGAGAGCGAGACCTGACTTGCTTGGCTAAGGTACTAAATGTGGCCATTTACATAATTATGATTTTTTTGTAACATTTAGCTCCTTCACTTTCCAAAATTGCTCCCATAAAATGGCAAATTTATGTTGAATTTCTGTTATTCTTCTAGGGTATAGCCAAGAACAAAACTCTACAACATTTATCTCTGGAATTTTGCCAGATTGGAGATAGTGGTGTTGAAAGTAAGTTCTTGAATCTTAAGTCATGGAGGTGTTTTTAGGCCTGGGACAGTTCTCTTATGCTTATTTCTTGGCCACTTTGTTGCTTGAGATGCAAGATGCATTGATTTTATTTTGCAGTCCTCTGTAATGCCATAAAGAATAACACTTCACTGATGACTGTGAACTTCTCTGGCTGTAGTCTAACCTGGAGAGGAGCTGATACCCTGGCTAAAGTTATAAGGGTAAGCGGTACTTAGTACACTTTGATCAAGACTGCCCTTTACTGTTGATATCAAGACATGGGCACCTTTAGTGGGCTGCAGTGCAGGCATTATTTTGGAACAGAATGCTCAGTAGACCAGGTTATTGATGCTGCCATTGTGGATTGTAATCGAATGCTTCACCGGTTAAGGGTGGGCCAGAGTGCATGATAGGGATGCAGAGGTCAGTTTTTAACCTGATAATTTTAGGCATAACTTACAATCTTTTTTATACAATTGTGTGCAGAGCTAATCTTGTCTTGTGGTTGTGGTTAATATGAATGAAATACAGTTACAGTTAAACCTTCTGTTAGTAGACACCATCAAGACCTGAAAAATTGCCCCTTTAGAAGGAGATAGATCTGTTTGTTGTCGATTGTATATGTGCCATGGAGGTTAAAAAAATGCGCTTGTACTGTTTGTGCCTGGGGTCATGACTAAGTCATCAACTGAATAATTATATGCAAGCAAAGATCTCCAAAACCAGAGGTTCAATTTGTTCTTTCATGAATGAAAGTATTTCTAACTTTCTTGTATGTTTCCTTGTTACATGAAAGCATCAAGCCACAAGACGCCACAGTGTTGCTTGGCAAGACAGCTTACGTTATCGTCGTCCAGATCTTGACAGAATGCCAGGACTTCGGAGAATAACAATCTGTAAAAACCCACTCATTAATGATCATGGAGCAGAACTGATAGCTGAAGCACTGAAAGATGACCTCTGGGTCAAAGGTTATTTTTACATGAACATGAAGTGTTTATTTTCCACTTAATGCATTCAGCATGTAGGTAACAAAATTTAAATCACAGCCTCTAAGATTTCAAATTCAAATTTTTGCATAATTCTTAATTCAGTTGTTAAAAATTTGTATCTTTTTATATTGCTTCTCCTATAGCTTTAGATATGCAACAATGTGGAATTTCAACTGTAGGAGCAATGGCTTTCCAGCCTGTATTAAAGTTTAACACCACTGTCAGTGTACTGGACCTCAGGCTAAACCCCTTGATTGGTGAGTGTAATTTAAACAATTTTCAATAACTGTTATAAATTTAAACCAAAACCAAAGTAATAGAGCAGTTTTCAATTGAATGGCAAAAGTAGTGAGGCAATTACTTCGGTTTTGGTTTTACTTTACTTTAGTTTGAGAAAGGCTAAGTAGTCTAATTGGTAAGTAATTGGTTGGGTTTGGTTTTACCACACTCAATTGAAACCTGCTCCAACATGGCCAATCACACAAGCTCAAACAACAGAATGAACCAATGAGAAATGACGAGTGATGTTCACTCTTGACTTTGAATCTGACTGGTGTATTGGTGGCAGAAGATTTCAATCCATTTACAGCATAGTAAAGCAAAACCACAGCAATTTCTGATTGCTTTTGACATTCAATTGAATACTGCTTGTTGAAGAAATTATTATAAAAGCTACACGTACGTGCGAAAGAGCGATTTTCAGTTGAGTGTCATAAAACCAAAACTAAAGTAATCTAAAGTTATCACTCTAGCCAGTCACAAAGGACACAGATTTTACAATGAACCAATCAAAACTCGAAGTAACTACATTTAGCTGACGCAAATCGGGGGAAAACATGTGCGAGCGAGTCATGAGTTTGGTTTTAATTCTGATTGGCTGAAAAAGTGGCGTGAGTTTTTAAGCCAATCGTGTAGCGTAGTTGATGCAAAACCAATTACTTTGCGACACTCAAATGGAAACTGTTCTATGTCTACTTCTTCCTTGAATTGTTGGAAACGTTTTCACAATCTTACCCTAACCTGCTTTGAACCCATATTTGTAATGTATAGAGCGAGAAGTATTTGGATCCCTGATGGAGCAACTGATGATTAACACTGGAGAAAGTGAATTAGAAGTAAGCTAAATCCTTGTTTTTAGTTTCTGTCATCTTCATACCTTCACTGGTCGTTTTCGAGATCTCACGAGGTATGTGAACTAAGGCAACGTTCACACTACGTCGGAGAAATTTGAAAACGCAGCTTTGTTTCTACGGTTAGGTCTACTGTCCACACTAATCCGTCACGGAAACGGAACTTTTCGAAAATGATGGCGTCACGATAACCATGTGATTTTCCTGCCCGAGTTTTCCTCAAACGCAAATCCAAAATGACCGGTGATTGTTGCGTTTTTAGATTCCTCCGGCGTAGTGTGGACGGAAAACATTTGATGCGTTTTTAGAGTGAAACCTCCGTTTTCAAATTCCCCCGGCTTAGTTTGGGCGGGGCTTAACTGACGTAGACCCTCCCACTGGCACATGACGTACGCTTTTCTGATTGGTTGCTACTTTCGCGCGAAAGGTCATGTCTAAGTTATAACCAATCACGGACGCCACACGGATCCCCGTAGAGCTAGGTCACCAATTTGGAATTTTTCGGGTCCAGACTTCACTCAGACGCCAGTCGAGCGGGTTATGACTTGAATGCATAAACAAAGATGCTACTTTCTCTGGTTGTCTATTTAGGAAAAATAAATGTAAATACTCGTCTAATTATGTGTCGTGTGTTCTGTTGAAGTACCCGTGGTTAGTAATTCGAGAGCCAAAAGCTGGACGAATTAGGCCGCAGAAACGAAAAAGCACATCTACAAACCAAGCACAGCGTGGAGGAAGGTGAGTTCTACTCGGCCTTGAAGTT
>Ga0126339_10001290_pt1:0-7500 | contig 16716 bp, 7 predicted proteins | sample OrbTmetagenome_2_FD_92532 | JGI IMG/M metagenome (GOLD analysis project Ga0126339, IMG submission 92532) | Coral microbial communities from Petempiche,Puerto Morelos, Mexico - Orbicella T R C metagenome | ecosystem: Host-associated > Invertebrates > Cnidaria > Coral | place... | reverse complement strand
AGATACTTAATTATCTAAACATCATGTGTCATTGTGCTTTCGTAGTAGTTGCAATTCCTAACGCAGCAACTGAAGGTATTACCAATGAATGGCCAATAAATTTTTGTTGTTAACTCAACAGCTACCACCCTCCCGTCCCATCCCGTTTAATGGCATGTTTATGAACACTACTTTAGATCAACAGAAGAATGGAGGTACGTGTCACACTCTCCCTCTGTGAGACGCGCCTGCAGGGAATCATGGTACTTATATTCATCAAAACAAATATCCAATCCAAGATGATGAACAGAACTACCGTGATTCCCCGCGGGCGCATCTCATAGAGAAAATTGGCCATTGTTAAAACTCTTGACTTTTTCTATATCCCCATATAATGGACACCTTGTTCATTGTTAAGACCAATACATTGATTCAAATAGCGGTATTCAAGTTTGTTCTAATTCTGCTGCAGGAGCGAGAACCATACTTGAAGACGACCGTGTATTGGAAAGTATAGAAGCATCATTCCGACAGTTTCACGGATTCTTGGATTTGTTGAAAGGATCCAAGTGAGTACACAGTTTGTTTTTATGTCCCTTATATGTTTTCTTTTCAATAGCCTTAAGCAACCTGCTAGCCTGTGAACAGGCTTTCTAGTCGAGGATGGGGCGGAGAGAAAACGGGAAAAAAGAGGATAGAAGAGAAAGGAAGAGAATGAGACACTTCAGTCTCACCCAGTTCCTTCTCGGCCCTTCCAGCCGCGTTCACACCCTTTTAATTGAGCAGCAAACATTTTATGCGAGGTCTTCAGCAGTTTTGCAATAACCAAGTGTCTCTATCCTTTAAGGTTCAGCGAACTTGCGCATGTTCTTGGTGAGAACAGCCGCTTACCGGAGCCAGATAAGGGACTTTCCCCCATCACAGAAGAGTCATCTGGAACAGCGAGCTGACGATTAGTTGTTATTTGACAGTGAAGTCCAGTGAAACCAATTTAACGCTCCGACAAATGCTCTTTTAATTTAACTGAAATCTGAAGATTCAACTACACTTGTAAGGATAAGATCAAGTCGTTGCTAAGCTCCTTGTTGCGTCAACAGTGCTTGTTACTTCCGTTCATTTCGGTTTATCTTATGAGCTAGTATTTATTGATATTTTGTAACCGTATACAAGATTCTGATGTACGCATCTTTTCAATCAGATTTTGAGCGCTTCTTAGCCGTTACTACTCTAAAAAAGTCAATGTATTTCTTTTGTCATTGGTAAGTTAATTTTCTTTGTAGTTTTGTACATGATATAAAAGTTAATAACATTATAAGAGACGTGCCTTCAAGTGGCTAACTAAGTTCCTGCGATTTCTTCTTTGCTTGAAAGCGCAATGTGCTGTCGCCAGCCGCCTTTTTAGAAGAGCCGACAGCCGCACGTGTAACCTACGATATATAGCGATAATACCCTCCCTCCAAATAAAGTCCCTGATCGCAGATCTTTCTGTTATACCCGAGGGAAAACTTTTCCTCATCTCACTGTTGGTTTTCATTACTTCTCAGCAAATAGTGCATGTTATTGGCACGTGATTACGTTCATTTCTATGTTTCCCAGTCTAACGGTCAAGCTAAGCATATAGCTCGGCTAAGGACCTGCGCATTCAGGGGAACTGTCTAGGGTCTGTCTAACTGTTTACGTTAGAGAGGAGATGGAACCAGCTTTAAACCACAGGGGCCCATACAAGCGGCGTGTCTGTTTGTATGTTCGAAATATAAAGAAATGTATGGGAATATTAACAAGGACATTACTCGATATCAGTTTACGATATGAAGACTCTTTAAGATTCCCATACATTTCTTTATATTTCGAACATACAAACAGACACGCCGCTTGTATGGGCCGCCTTTTGACCCCTGTCTCTCAGTTGTGCACAATACGCTTGCCTCTCACCGGAAATGCCCCCGCGTATAAGAAACCATGCGGGTGCCACGCCAGGACACCGGAGACTACGTAAACGGATCTGGGCTTGTTTCAGCTTTTATACATAACACTCTCTAGCCTTTTTCGGCCAGCTGACAGTAAAACTCGGCTGCTTATCCTTACCTTGCAACCGAGCGCACAAATCCCAGATGTCTGAACGTTACCATGGTTATATTTGGTGATCTGCTCACTACATGGATTTTCTATTGTTTACCAATTGAATATAGGACTTGTTGGTTTGATTACACTACTAGGCAATCCGGCGCGTTTGTCGTATATTTACCCTCTAAGAAAATCACATCTCTCTTTAATTTTTAGTTTAAATTTCCTCTGAAAACGTTTCCATTCGGTGTTTCTGCCGCATTAGTGCCGCCATCTCGAAAGCGTTCCCTTGCGTTCCATAATTTGCAGTTGATTTACGAATGGGCCTTCGCCGATACTGCGACGATGTTTTTCGTTTGAGACTGGACCCGCACCGCACGACTGACCTTCCATGCACACTTCCGTTCGTCTCACATCCCGAACCACTGCGCCTGCGCGGTAGACGCTTGTACATCAAATTGGCGGGAACGTGCGACAGCGCGGGCATCTTGGTGGAGCGCCTTGGCTGTTGAATGCGCGTGCGCGCTTGCATGTAAAAGTAACTGAAGTTGCTGCCAATCACAGAGACCGGAAGTGCAATGATTATAACGCCGCAGATCGCGCACATGGCTCCGATGATCCTTCCCACCTTGGTCACGGGAACTACGTCACCATACCCCAGAGTAGTGACTGTCACGATCGCCCACCAGAAGGATTCTGGGATGCTTGGGAACATTTCTGTGTTGGTTTCGTTCTCTGCGAAGTAAATCATACTGGAAAATAGAATTATAGGCACAATGAGGCTCAGGAATACCAGGAACAGCTCGTTCTTGCTTGATATCAGAGTGTGGAATAAGATTTGAAATGAAAACGACAGGCTGAAAATGCGGAAAATTCTGAACGTTCTCATGACAACAAGCCAGGATGTTCGTGACCCGACGTGATACAGGGAAAGGTAAAATGGAAGCACAGCTAGAAGATCGATCCAGTTCATAGGATTCGTAGCAAAGCGTTTGAAATCTGGACAGAAGACCAGACGAAGCAAGAACTCTGCTGTGAACCAAATCGAGGTCACGGCGTCCAGAGTTCGGAGTATGCGCATTGGTGTGTTATTTTCTTTGATGGCTGTCACGGTACTAAGACAGAATTGCGTGACGGAGACCACAATAAACAGACTTGTTAAGCCAATGAAAACCTGTGAAATAATCAAATTTTCTTTAGCATCCTTAGTACTTTCAAAACACGACTACTTATTTATCATGAATTGTTCCTTAAGGTCGTGGGGTTATCTTCTCCATTCATAGTTCATTTAGCATTATTATAAGAGTGAAAAAATTCCGTGGCTATTGCAATCTAAAGCGATTTTCTGTTCTCAACTAACTTGACCAGTAATTTTGTCAGTTCCGTTGATAAAAAGCAACGAAACCTCTCTAACCTCCTTCCCAGATCTCTTGCCCGAATCATGACGCAGCGATTGTTGATTAGAGACTGGGAAAGAGTGTGTTCGAGACTTTTAGAACTTCGCTAACTTAACATGCGATTCGTAAGTTCTCCGTACATGGACATGCTGATGGGTGATGAGAAAGAACAAAAACATAAGCTAACGGATTTTGCTGAGATGAAGCAACAACTTCATAGTAGCCAAATTGTTCTTATAACCGTTTTTCGATAGAAGAGAAAATTTTGCACAACCGTGTGAATCGCAACTTTACCATACTAGGTAGAAGATTGTATTCACCAAATCTGAAGGACGTGGTGGGGCCAATTAATTTCCCATACATTTGTCCACAATCTTTTTCCCGCGAACCGCATCTACCCACTCAAATTTACAGACAAATGTATGGAAAATTGGAAAAATTAACTGAGCGTCTTCTACGGCTAAGCTAAATCCTTGAAACTTGGTGAATGCATTCTTCCACCTAATATTTTAATTTTGCGATTCACAAATTGTGTTATTTACCATCGGATTCCCATACAAGCACTGGAATTTCTGACCGCTTTGCCTACTCGGTAAGATGGCGTCGAAAACCGTGAGTAGGCCTATCGGAGGTCAAAAGGAGCAGATGTTTACAAAGCTTTTCACGACAAAGCTTTACTTCCAGAACAACACCTGTCTTCCATGCTGCCCTTAATCTGTTGGTTATAAACTTAACTGAGGTTTCAGATGGCCAGAGCTTAAAAGCGGGTTATCGGAAATCTATTAGGTGAAATAAGCTTGGATGTAATTAATTATAATATTTAGAAGGAGGCGTGTCTTGACAGTTTTGCTTTTACCGGAAAAGGAGGAACAAAAAAAACGGAGTTGAATGAAGATTTTTTGAATGAGTTAGATTCCCTGCTGTGAGGTTCAAAATTATAAACAATTGGCGATGTTCAGTTTCGGCTAGTAGGTTTGAAGTTTTATATAAAGCTTTTTATGAATAAATGGTTATTTCCTGGGGAGAGTTTTCTAAAATTTACGCGCGACTAATTCCCTGAGTTTTGCTCTTGGTTAAGAGGTTTACTGATTACCACTGAACTCTAAACAAACCCAAAAACTTAAGGTGAGATAATAACAATATTTGGCAACGAACGATTTTTTTTTTTTTTTTTGCATTTGTTAAAGTTGACGTTCAATTTTAAATATATTTTAATTCGAACTTTATCTTTGTAAAACTGAGTTTATTTGCGTCTAAGTTTGTCACGCAAATTTACAATGTAGTCAGCTTTGCCAGATGTTACCTCAAGAAAATTATTTTGGGTTATGGAGAAATCACTAGCAATTTAATATTTTTCGTTTCACAGAAAATAGATTCACAATGCTTAATTCAAAATAATTCTTGCGAATTGACTCGACTAGAATTTTGCAATATGGATAAAGGTGTAAATATATCAACAATGTTTTCTTGACGTTTTTCCTAAAAGGCGAAACTTTTAAACTTGCTTACCTTGGCTGCGAGAGACGAACGAGGGTCATCTAACAGTGCCCATACTTTTGGTCGAAATCGACTCCATCTTTCTCTAAAATCTGTCTTCATGATTGTCTCCGAACCAAACAAACTTGCAATCGTCCTTTTTCCTTCTGCCTTTGCACTGTCGCAATCGCCGGAGGATTTCCTGGCGTTGTCGAGATGAAATGTTTTCAGTGTTTCTTCGGTGTTCATCTGCCTCTTGTATAAAACCCAACAGCAGGGCTCGATATCTCGGTCGTTGATACCCCAGTAAGATAACTCCTCTTGAAATAGCGCCGAACAAACATCCACCGGACAGTGCAGCTTTCCGATGCGATAATAGTTCAATACCTCGGTAAATATACGCGGATGTCGGTCGAAAAAATACTCGCCTAACACCGGGTCATAATCCGGGCTGTTTGGGTGGTTTTCCGCTATCCACGAGAGCCTTGTGTCCGGGACGTTTTTTAAGGTTGTCAAAAACGTGTTATGCCGATATCCTCCAACGTTGATTGTGATCCTATCGCTTCTTAAAACGTCGAATAAATTGTCGCCAGTAGAGGAGATTTTGCTAGCCATTTTGTTTAGGGATAGTTAGAGCCCGAGTGTCCTGGTGAAGTTTTGTTTCGCGTCGATCACAAAACGCTGACGCAAATGTTCGAAATCTCAGTGAATCTTGTCAATCTTGATAACCGCGCAATTCCTTGTTCTAGGAGCAAAGGTGTCCCAGTTTTAATTAAATCACACACTGAAAGGATTGTTTAAGCTTGATCTGTTGGGTGACACGTTTATTGCATCGCGAAACTCTTTTCAAAAGAGTTTGTTTATAGTCTACTCGAGTAAAGCGAGAATTGAAATAAACGAGCAACTGGCGTTGTTTTTAAGCAAACTTCGAATCGTCGGTGATATTTTATTGTGCGTCGAAACAGTTGGAGCTGTGCCTCTCAATTGATACTTGTGTTTATTTTCTTTGATGTGTCTCTTTTGGTTAAAATTGCTTATTCACTCTAGTTCACCTGCAGGGTTTTTATGTGCTTTGTTTGTTTTTGTTCATTGATCTAAATTGAACTGTCTAAGTCACAAATTCTAGTTTAGCACAAGGTAAACACCAGCCTCAAGCCAAAGAAGCCGCTAATAATTGACAATCCAAGCGCGTAATTAGATTAGAGTCCAACACAACAGTTTTATTTATAAATCTCTTGACTTTTTGTTTGTGTTCCCGGCCTACGCAATTTCAGTTTAACTTCGTGAATTTCTAATTAGTCGAGAGAGGCCTGGATCGGTGTTGCGGGCTTGAGGAGTTAGTCGCCCAGTCCCTCTCCTGAATGTCTCCAATGCAGGAGAATGACGTGTGACTGCCACGTTTGGTGATAGGCGTTCTAATACCTATCCGGCGAGCTAGGATCACCAGCCATCAGAAACAAACTGAGAAGACAATTTACCAAGAAAGGTTTCCTCAGGTTGAACAGAATTTTTAATCGGTCAAGAATTCGACGAAAGTAAAACTCGCGGTTAAGAATCTATTATACTTGTAGGTCTCCTTGAAGCACGGAAGAGAAGACAACAAAAAGAAAGGGTTAAAAAGGAAAGCTTTAAAAAGTAAGCCCTTGGCACGAGAATCAGGAAGCATCCGCACTACGCCGGAGAAATTTGAAAACGCTGCTGTTTCTACGGTTACGCCGTACCGTCCACACTAAAAGTCACGAAAAAAGAGCTTTACGAAAAACGCTCTTCAAACCGGAGGAATTCAAAAACGGAGCTTTTCGAAAACGATGATGGTCACGACAATCATTTGATTTCCCTGACCGAGTGTTTTTCAAATACAAACCCAAAATGACCGGTGATTGTTGCGTTTTCAAATTCCTCCGGCGTAGTGTGGACGGAAAACATTTGATGCGTTTTCAGAGTAAAACCTCCGTTTTCAAATTCCTCTGGCATAGTGTCGACAGTGCCTCAGATCTTTCACGCTACCGTGACGGAAGCAAAAAGACCAGAACACTCATTGCCCCTTCTTTTATTATCTACGGCTTACAGAGTTAATTCTTTTTCTTAATGCTCAATATTCTTTTTCAGTCTGCATGTCCTCGCATCGTTTCCACCAGTTATCAGGTTTCCCAAACTGATTCAAAGAAGGAAATCTTCATAACCTGGCTTTTATTTGGAAGCTGTGAAGGAAAAAATATTGTTTTGCTCAATCATAGAGAAATTTACCTTTACTCTTTTCCTGAAAAACTTTATTCCGTGCTCATTGTTGTTGCTTGTTATCTTACGAGACAATGTTTTATAATAATTTATTATGCCCCTCTCACAGAAACGCCTCTGAGGGAGGACGCACTTTCGCCGTCAGAACTATTAAGGATTGGAACAGTTTACCCCGGTCTTTAAAAACAGAGAAGTCCGTTAAATCGTTTAAGGCTAAATTATATAATACTATTCTTAACTCTCAGAAAACTAATGGAATTTTTTAACTCTTATTATTCGTAGTATGTTTGAAATTGTAAGTCCAGTTTATTATTTGTAACCATTTTTAATAGTAACTTAATTAAGT
>Ga0126339_10001286_pt1:10000-16734 | contig 16734 bp, 11 predicted proteins | sample OrbTmetagenome_2_FD_92532 | JGI IMG/M metagenome (GOLD analysis project Ga0126339, IMG submission 92532) | Coral microbial communities from Petempiche,Puerto Morelos, Mexico - Orbicella T R C metagenome | ecosystem: Host-associated > Invertebrates > Cnidaria > Coral | place... | reverse complement strand
ATATCGCGGGATAAGCGTTATTTATGCTCGTTCCAGACTCTCCGCGCCCCGCATGAAGAACTCGCCAGTGGAGACAACAAATTGAACTTGACAACATATTTTTGTGCAGGTGACTTGGATTATCACACGGCAAATAATTGTACTTTGTTGGTGCACAAGGAAAGACTGTAGGATTTGTTCAAATTTTGCCATCGGGCCGGGCGTATTTGTTCTGTGTACCTTATTACATGAGATTTTCGAGACGCGTTTATTTCGCGATTTTCGGGTGCGCATATTTCGCGACACTTAAATTCCGCGATTTTGCGAAATTTTCTATTTTGAACCACTTTAACGTCGCGTTTTTGAGTAACACGCAATTAAATTCCTCGGCAATGTTACTGACGTTACTTAAACATGTCCTTGAATTTAGTAAACCGACTTTATCAAAAGTACAATGACGTCAAAAGTAACAAAAACGCAACGGCTGAACTATATGTCAACAGTAACATAATGTGAGTCACATAATGTGAATTTTCGCCTCGTGTTCATGTTATGTTCGCTACACTTATTGTTTGCGCCACTTCCATTAATTTCGGGATTTTTTTTTTAAATCGCGAAAGTCGCGAAATTAACGTGTTTCGAAAAATTTACGTAATAAGGTAAACAAATCCGGCCCGCCTAACTGGTTAAGCTTGTTGCGCAATCAGACCTAATAGGAGCGCGAAAACTGTAAACTACAGTTTTACGCTCCACTCATTTGTATCTTGAAGTTTGTGCGCGCTAAAAAGAGAAAGAGCAAATCCTAATCAAAAGGAGCTAAGTAGTCTCATGCGCAACCGTCACGCAGCGCGCCTCCACTGGTAGGTGACGAGCGTTGCGTGACAACACAAATGTGGACGATAGAACAAACAACAGAAACAATGCCCCCTAGCCCCAAAACAATAACAGCTGCTGCAATGACGACAAATAGGATTACAAGCTTACGAGAGCTGCTACGCTACTGTGTGGCTGTGTCGGAGATGCTCGTAGTGCACTAAGTATTGAGGAGCGTCAGCGTTTTATGAACATCATGATCTTTTATTTCAAGGAAAGTCCAGTGAAACCATTAACAGAGCACGTCGTTCTGGAACTGGGCTTGCAACAAAGAGCAGTAACCAACAAACCAACGAACTGACTGAAATAAAAAACGAGATCAAGAAAAATTTGGAGAAGATGAGGGAAGAGAATACACGCGTTTGCAGTTCACCTCTTGGCTCGGTAAGCAACCCTGATGCTGCGTTCATTTTGGTCCCGATCTCAATTAGTTTTTCTATTTCTCTAAAATTGCCCCTGAAACGCAAAATACTCTCAAAGGAGCTACGTCACGGTTTGCTCATCTTGGAAAGTTAAGCTGGAATTTTTCAAATTCGTTAATTGTACTCCGTAATCTTCTCCATCCTTAACCATCCTTGTTTCTTTATGGTTTATTATTATTTCTTTAGTATTTTTCTATCTCAGTAAACTATTATTTTCAGGTTTCCTTCAATGTAAAGGTAATTTTGTGCGTGGAGAAAATAACTCAAAATACTGTGACTGAGCTCCTTTAAACATCTTGGCTATCTTGACAGCTCGCTGGTATTCATCCTTGCTGATGTCATTGGTTAAATTTTGCCTCATTTGCATACGTAAGCTAGACACAAATTGGTTCCAAACAGTGACAGAGCTCGCGAAACTTAGTAACGGGTGAAGTGTTTTGCCCTTTGGGTGTAACATTATGGGAGATATTGGCCTTTAAAAACTGCACAATTTTTCTGGGTGGAAAAAGCGTCAATGAAGCTACATGTTCCTTGAAAGTTTTTCCAACCGGTCTTAAACCCGCGCCGCGAACTAAGTATTGAACTTGCGTTGCGCTCAAATTTCTTGGGACAGTAAATCGTACCATGCCCTTTCAATAATCAGCGTTGATATTTTTTTTGTAGCCTATCAGAGAGTCAAACGCTCATGCAAAAGAAACAACTATTGTAAACAAAGATTCATCAATTTTCCTGGTTTGAGAGAGACAGGGTGCGAGTAAACTGTGTTGGCTAAGAACACGACAAAATAATCCAAAATTTAGTGATGGTGTTTGTTTGCATCGATATTCTAGATGTGTCTTCGTGGTCCTCCTGGGGAACCAGGCTTAAAGGGGGAAAAAGGAGACACGGGAAACAGCGGGGCCTCTGGGGTCCCAGGCTCTAAAGGTCAGAAAGGCGAAAGAGGAGCCCAGGGAACTCCAGGGATACCCGGTCAGTCGAAGACGCCTGATGACCCCCGGCGCGGGTCCCCGCAGGTCATTGTGTCTCCATCAATTTTAACAGTGAATGAAAACCAGACAGCTAGGTTTCACTGCACAGCGACTGGTAAGCACACTTTAAGTTTCCCATAATATCTGATAAATAAATTTAATTGCTGTATGATTGACGATTGGAGTCTTACACCAAAGTTGACGTTCGTTGTATTTTTCGACCGGCGAAGAGTGAAACAATAGCAAATGGAACAATAAAGATCTCTAGTTTAGTTATAGTTTAGTTATAGTAATCTCCAGTGCTCTGAGACTGGGAAGGATGAACTATAACGAACACAGTGCGCACGCACTTTCCTCTTGGGTGCATTCGTTCCAAGAATCCGAGTTTATCCAAGACTGCGTCTGAAAACGTGATTGTGTTTTGACGGTCACGGCTGAACAGAGAAGTATTTAGACGAAATCCAATAGGAAATCGAGCAATTTCAGTTTTTAATGGACAAAAACCTTGTACCAGAATAACTTTAAGTATATTACAGTCCTTTTTGCATTTTCTGAAAGTTAAAGATATATAAACAGTTTCCTGAGATAACACCAAAAACAATTTCCCGTGGGAAGTCGAGAATGCTGATAAATTTCAAAGTTCACAGAAATTGCGCAAATACAGATACAATTTCATTTCACTTTTATTTCACCAGTACTTTCAAGTGTTTAATATGAACTTCAAAATTTATTTTCGACATCTGGTGTTGTTAGCAATGATTTCTTTTGAGAAGATATTTGATAGAAGTCGCCCAGAAGTTTGCAATACAATGTAAATAACATCGTTACAAAGTTTTTGTCCGCTTGTTTAGTTACCCGAACTTGTGGTGGATTTATCCTTAAAATCTTGTCAACTAATGTATTACTTTGACGTTTGAAACACAGGTGAGCCGAAACCTAATCTAGTGTGGCGTAAAGACGGAGAGATTCTAAGAAGCGGATACAAATATCGTGTGCTAAAAGATGGAGAGCTCACTGTCAAGCATGCCCAGTACAATGACAGTGGAGCTTACGAGTGTGTCGCGCGAACAAACTTGGCCCGAGTCGAGGCCTTCACGGAACTTGTGGTCAGAGGTGAGTTTTAAGAGAATGCCAGGGAGAAAGTTGTTCCATTCGCGGACATGATTCGATGCGTCACGTTATGGCTAGAAATATTGTGTGACAACTAGTGTGACGACCACTGGGTCTCCATAAAATGATGACATAGGGCGTGTCGGTTTGGTTAGCGTTGAATGTTCTATTAAAAAAAAAGTGTTTCGGGTGGTTTGTTTGATCATATATTACAACCAGCATCAAAGTTGATTGAAATGGTTAATTTAGAGAAAGTTTCCAAACACTCATCCGTTTCCATATAAAACTGTGGATCCATATTTAACGATAGCTTTATCCCGCAATGAAGCCGAAAGCAGTTTTTCCCAGTACGTAGGACACAAAAAAATCCCAATCAACTCACAACAAGCTGTAACTGTTTGATCTTAACAGAACATAAACTAACAGTTATCCGCCGATTGGTAATCAACCAAAAAAACACTTGAATTGGACACTTGTATTTGTATTTGTATTTTTTCATTTCTCCACTTGACGACATAAATTCAATATTGTTAACAAATAAGTGCAGTGAAAAAGAAGTTCAAAGAGCAAAATAAAGTAAACTAATTAAATTCCCTTTAATTAATTGAACACATTTATTGTAGGATAAAAAGAAAACTAGTATAAGAGAGGAGAGAGTAAACACATAGTAAATAAATATATAATTTTAGAATTATTACTACCTAGCAAAATGAAACTGGCCGGGGAAAGTGCTTTTTTAAACAGTTTTCTAGTTGGCTTATTCCGTAGAGACAAAGGAATGTCATTCCAATAATAGCATTCAATAATAGTAGACCAAAATTTTCTTATATTTACTCTAAAGGATTTTTGATACAGATGTTGTAAGGACGCACTTCGAGTAGCGTAAATATGTTGCTCAGATACTAGAGACAGAATGAGATTCAAAGACTTTTTATCATTGGGTGGTCATAAAATAGTTGGCACATGTATAATTTAACAATGTCAGGAACACTTCAACTAAATCAGTTAAAATGTATGACGTGACTTTGGTTTTCTTGCTACGAAATGTTGGACAGTGTACAGTTTTGTTCATGATGTTCCTTTGTAACTTCCTCTATAGCGACTCCTCGGATCAAGCCGTTATCTCAGCGGCCGATATACGTGTTAGAGGGAAACGACTTCACATTCCCATCGTGCATTGCGACGGGGTTTCCTTCACCGACTATCACGTGGTCTCGAGTGTTCCCAAGTCTCCCAGAGGAACGAAGCTTTTCAAGGACAGGAAATTTCACCATCGTTAACATCACCGCGGGTGATTCTGGGGTATACATGTGCAAGGCGACGAATTTCATTGGCAGCGCTCGAGAGATGATGCAGCTTGTTGTTCTGACAATGCCGCAATTTACTGTGAAACCGCCAAAGAATCATGTCGTAACCTCAGGCGACATACTCACTGTCAACTGCAGTGCAAAGGGAGACGGAACGCTGTTTGTCGCGTGGAGCCGCGAGTACGCAAAGCTTCCCGATCGGAGAGCGACTGTGCGCAAAGATGGAGCCTTGGTGATCACTCAAGTGGTCCCAAGGGATGCTGGGAAGTATGTTTGTACCGCGAGTAGCGTGGGTGGCGCCATACAGATAACCGCTGACATGAACCTTGCTGTAATTCAGAGTAAGTGGAAAATTCAATTTCTATTTTTATTTCCTTAAGTTGTAACCACGTGACTTCCTTAGTGTGAATTAATTGTCGAGTTAAAATTGGAATAATTTGAAATCACAAAATTTGCATGCCTCTGCTATCACGCAAAGTAACGCTGGCACTATTTTTGGAAGACGTTATTTGCCACAAACTACATTTCCTCTTGTGTTTCTAGTGTTTTATTGACCGCTAATAACGTTTGCAATGGAATACCGTGGTAGTTTCCTTGACTCAACTTAGCATGTCAGCCTAGACCAAATCTTCGCTGTGTAATCGTTGTTTTACGTATAAACGATAGTGACCAATGTTTCTGAGTAGCTTGTGTAAAACAATTAAATAATAGCTCTGTCATAGTTCTACCAATCTAAACATACAACATCTTTCTTTCCAACGGTGTTTTCGAATCTAAATTTGTGAACTATGTTTTTTTTTTGTGCGTGATTCTCAGAGGGCTTGAAAGAAGGCATTTGTCCCATACCCCTCCCGATTGATGCCTGTGAAGAGGAGACTAATGACGAATGTACTTTGGACTCTGATTGTTTTGGTGACATGAAGTGCTGTTCTGATTCCTGTCAGAAGTTGTGTGTTCAACCACCACAAAGTAAGACGTACTCTTTCACATTTTTACCCTGTTAAGTTTCCACGTCAAAAATCGGTCAAGAATTCTGAGCCAGCGAGTTGTATGAAACATCATGCTCAATAGCCTGACATGGACCTGTGACAACAAGGTCACGCGATATATCTCGTAGCGCTTGCAAGCATTGGAAATAAGAATTGAAATCGCTTCGAATTCGGTTACTTCCGCGCGGTAACAGTCATGCTGTAAGAAACGACAGATAGTCCGATGATTGGAAATATAAATCTGAAAATTAATAGAAATTAAAAATACATCATTGTCAGATTTACAGGATCACAATTTCGTGTTACAGGCGAAGACGTTATTTTCGCTATTTCCAGCACGTTCTCTGACAAAAACTTTACAGCCAGCAGACAAGTTATCCAAAGTCACTGCACACCTCATTTATCATTCGGCGATTGGTTGTGGTCGCAGAGCATAATCTTTACGTTTAGTGGAAGGTAGGAGGGAAGGGGCGGATACTGGCCGGCTGAGACGCCATTTTGCAGTTTAGGGTTATGCTGCGTAGGTTCGTTACCGCTGAAGGTCTGGATGGAATATAACTGATACTCGAGAGTTGCTCAAAATGTTAGCTGTCCGCTGAGAAAAGACATATTTTTTTATAGCTGACATATGATCATGAATTTGCAAAATTCACTGATTGCTGAAGAATTGCCAAAACTGTAACTGCTCAGTAAGATTCTAGAACCCGAATCCAGACCCTGATACCCTGCGTTTCCCATCTATAATCCCTGACCAGTTCAGCTAGCGAACAGATTTCTAAAGAAACAGAAACATTGGATGTCCCGCAACAGTCACTTACTATAAAAACATCCCTTGAAAATAGGATTGAATTCTCCCATCTAGTTATGTATGGAGAGAAGTAAGGAGCAGTAGGCAGAATTTGTTGTCTATTGCTGTACGGAAGCTTTATTTTGGATTTAATTTTGTTCTCTATCCAGCGAGGGGATGTGTTGATATATTTTACGCCGGCTACACTTCGAGTGGTGTGTACACGATAAACCCCGACAGAAAAACAGATTTTGAGGTATACTGCGATCTGGAGACTGACAGTGGAGGCTGGATTGTGT
>Ga0126339_10001286_pt1:0-5000 | contig 16734 bp, 11 predicted proteins | sample OrbTmetagenome_2_FD_92532 | JGI IMG/M metagenome (GOLD analysis project Ga0126339, IMG submission 92532) | Coral microbial communities from Petempiche,Puerto Morelos, Mexico - Orbicella T R C metagenome | ecosystem: Host-associated > Invertebrates > Cnidaria > Coral | place... | reverse complement strand
ATTGATACTTTGCCCGAAAAAAATTTAAGGAAACTATCTTTAAAAACATATATATCAATTTGTCCCTTTCTAAACATTTATTGTTTTTGAGAAATTTAGAAAATGAAAGTAGAGAAGACAAATTTTGCCTCATGAATTACGCATAAACTAATATGAAAATTGGCCAAATTCTACTTGCTAATATTGAAACATTTTGCAATGCTAGTAAAACAGATAGCTCTGAAAAGTAGTGTAACTTTTTTACTTTCAATTAATGGTACTTTTGAAAGTTCTGCAGTTGTTTCAAGGGTTTCAGCCTTGGAAAAAGTGTCACCCCCAGGGAGTGGGGGTTATCCCCTTATATGGGCTATATGCGTATTTGCAGCCCCAAAGGGTACGATTCTTTAGCCGTTTTGGTCATTAATAGGGTATCAATTTTGGCCATTTTGGTCATAAATACGGTATGGTTTTTTCACTCTGTTTTGAATTGGGTATTAGGTGTATTAAATTGGTACCAGGGAACTTAATGAACAAAATACATTTTGCAATTTTTGTCACTTGGGTTTTACCTAGCTGTACTCTAGCTACATTCTAACTAAGAATAAACTGGAGTTGAAATGTCTGTTGCTGGGGGTAACCCTGCAATGGACTAGCATCCCATCCAGGAGGGAGAAGGAATACTCCTAGTCGCTGCATGCTACGGAAACCAGGATAAGATCCGGCCTGATGGGCCACTTGACTCCTATGCAGACTTAACCATTAGCAGTCAGGAAAGTTATTTATAATAATTTCTTTTTTCTTTATTATAGTCAAAAATTGACCTCTTTACCAACCGACTGGATTCTGTGAAGTCGTTAATGCCATATAGCTACTCAAGGTTTGTTTTACCAGACTATAAAACTGTTCATGAAAATTTATCAAGTCACCTTAAGTACCTTCATACAAATCTCATCCTTTCATCTTTATTCGATTGAACAGTTATTAGTGAGAGCATTACCACCAAGAGTGAAGGCTATACTGGGATATTTATCGACATTTCTCCAAATACGGTTCTGAGTTTGTGAGAGTAAATAAAAAGTTTTTTCAATCATTACAACATGTAAAAGGGCTCTGGTTAAGATGTAACTATCGGTGATTATGTTTAGTTGAGAAGCTCAGGCCAGATAGTAATTAGAATGTATTATTTTCTCTTTTATAGGTTCGATTTCTGTACTCCTGTCAATGGTTCAGAGTCTCCCAGAGAAAATCTAGGCCAAGTAAGCATAAACGTTTTGTTAATAAATAACTATTAATCTACTCGACTGATAGACTGCAAGCAGTCTCTCTTTTCCTCAAAAATCTGTGGGGAAGTCGTAAACGCAAAACAAGTAAGCATGTGAGCATGACTGTGAACATGACGTGCGAGCGACAAGCGTCAATGCTGCGAACAACTAGTAACTTGGGCGTCAGAAGACGAGCAAAAAGAGCCGATGCCAGCACTATTAACAGCTCGCGGCATCACTGCTCGGAGGTCACGCTCACACGCTTACTTGTTTTGTGTTGTTCTCCACGGATTTTTGAGGAAAAGAGAGACTGCTCGCAATCTACTTGACTGATTGATGCTCATTAAGTCTGCATGAAGGGCGAAAGTGGGACATGGCAACATCTAGGACTCGATTCCTGATTTCTACAATATTTTAGATACAATAACAGGACTATGAAAAAATTAACAATAAAAATGAAATTTCTAATTTATTGTAAATTTTCTCCTGGGTGGTATGCTGGTTTGTTGACCACAAGAATCATAATGTTTGAAATCCTGACATTTTGCTGTTGCCCATTTTTTTCCTTGCTGTTGCAGCACAGAGTGGCACAGAGATCAGTGCAGCACAGAGTCAGTGTTATCCGTGGTCTAGTGAATTGTCTTTCTCAAGAACACTATAAACACTGACAGAGATTTTCTGTTGATTTTGAACTATTTTCTATTGCTTTCAGGTTCTCATAGGAGACAGGATATCCCCCTCTCTCTATAATGTAAGTCAAGTGTTGAAATTAATTTGTAGCATTTAAACAATGTTTGGGATGAAAAAGGGACCTTTTCCTTAAGAATCCAAAACTTTTTACGAATGCAGACCAATTTCTCGTGTCTTGCCCACAGACCCGGACTTCAGCTGGTTCCTTTTAACCCAGAAACATTGTAAATTTGAGTAAATAATCTGGCTGATTTTATTGGTCAGAGAAACAAAAGGTGTCTTGACTTTTGTTTCAGCTTGGAGAAAAGAATTGAGAGGAAAGCAGCTCTAGGAAAAATGAAGATTTTGGCACAATTTAATAATTTTTTTTTTTTCCCGTGTCAAAAACTGAGTGCACTATAGATTAACCAGTGAAAAAGAATAAGGGGGAAAATGATTTTCCTTCAAATTTGAATGACGTATTTTTTGTTTGTTTGTTTATCTCAAACAGATAACTTTCAAGAAAGATGAATTTTGCAAAACTCTCTGCTCAAAAACTTACAAACCTGGTACACCAGAAGATATGAAAAGGCTGGAGTTTTTGAAAAATGGAATTGCTCTTAATTATCAGAACCACTGGTAAGCTAAAGGGCAGCGAGTAAAATGACTCACTAACAGTATTTTTTAAAAATATAGTTTAGTATACATGATTGTGCATACTTGTATACCACATGTAATAGATACTTTTTACTAACCTTGTCTTCTCAGTCCGTAGTGTAAGTTATAGATCCTCGTTTTTTCCCCTTCGATTTATGGCCCAAGCGCGAAGCGCATGGGACTAAATCGAAGGGGAAAAAACGAGGATCTATAACTTACAGTACGGACTGAGAAGACAAGGTTAGAAACTAAAGATATTTATTTTATCTCTACTGTGTGCCTGACAGGTTGGGAAACGATTTCTATTCATGCAAAACAGCTTCAATTTTCTGACGCACCTCAAAAGAAAAACGAGTCAATTTGAAATCATTTTTAAATCGTACGTCGCACACTTTAATACACAATTGAGAGTAAAAGAAAGTTTTAAACTTTTACTTGCTATAAAAGTTAAGAACACTTGGTGATGAATAAAGAAGCAGTTTGGCAACAAAACCAAGGAGAATACACTGTCTGTGTGTATTAAATAAGAGATATATTGAAAGTATATTTTCACTAAAAGTTACATATTAAACATTTGGCATTCTTATGTGGAGCTGATCTGAAAACAACCACGTACATGACTGTACAGAAAAGCAAGTTTAATCAGTATGAGTTTTATTCTTGCATTGTTATTTTTCACAGGATAATTGACAACATGCCTGTGACATGGTGTTATGATGTCGCAGATGAACTACACAAATACTGCTCCACTGGATTTCCTATTGGTTGCCTTGTGTCTGACGATGGACAAGCTCACGATGCCTGCATGACAAGTGTAAGGTTTCGCACTCTGTTGAGACAAACTTATTGGGTTATTGTGTATCTTGCAGAGTGGGAATTGATCACGAAATGATAAATAGTGTAATTAAACCAGCCAAGTGGAGCAAAATAGGTGCACCCGACACACCACTGGGATCTGGGTGTGGGATGGAGGTCATGTGACTTGAAAGTTAGGTATCTGAGGGCCGGGTTGTTTGAAAGCTGGTTAATGCTAACCGAGATTAAAAGTTAATCAAATTTTGAATTTTTCTTGTATAAGTTAAAATGTTTTTTACTAAATTCTTGTGTTTTGTGTAGTTTAAAATTACTCAAGCTTAAAGCTGAAGAAGAAAAATAATCATATACATACAGGTACAGAGAACCTCACTGAAAAAATACAAAAGTGATGTCACTATATTCTCGTTAATCCAGAATTAGCTTTATTAGTTAATCTGGCTTTGAATGACCCAGCCTAGTGCTCTTGTGACTGTTTGCTACTGTGTGACTTTCCCACCCACCTAACGACCCACCTACCCACCCATTCGTACTGAAAATTTCAGCCATTTCTATGTCACTCTGCAGCTCCTGTACAGATGTCCAATTGTTAACAATACAGAGTATTTTATAATTGACTTTTTATTGTTTACACAAGCAGTGACATTAGGGAGTTTAAGCAAACCACAGTGTTGATGGCAACAAAATCCTCACCAAACAAAAGGTTTAATGAGCAAAACAATAGCTGTGCACATACGTCATAAATCTTTGTACATTTCTTTGCTGTCCTTTGCAAAATAACAAGTTGAATGTGAAATGACCAAGCTCTGCGTCGTCTACTGAACATGGACAATGACAGCTAATTTTTCATATTTTCGCTCTCATTGCATATTTAGTCTGAGTACACTTTTAGAGCCATTGGTGTACTGAACAGATCTAGACAATCTAGACAATCACAGATTTTGTTGGAATGGTCATTCCACCATATTCTGCTGTTGCAGAGACTTCATTGAGAGACTTTCATTATGATGATTATATCTAAAAATGTGGACTTTGTGTGGTAGATGTCCATTAGAGCTATGCACAACAGTAGTGTACTTCACTCAGTATCGGATGAGTGGGATACAACATGTACAGTAAGTTATGTGGCTGTTACGGAGACTACACAGAAATTCCATTATTTTTGTTCCAGCAAACTTAAGTGAGAAGTTCTCTGAATCTTGGATAGGTCAAAAATGTCTGTCTGCTTTATTTGTAAGGGCATTTTATCTAGTTAATGTAATTGCCAAACCATTTAACTGATGTTGTGTATGTTTCCATTACATAATTAACAATCCTAAGTGGTGGTGCTGTTGCGGAGACTATGTTGTGGAGACTACATTGCGGAGACTATGTTGCGGAGACTACTTTGCGGAGACTACATTAAGATACTGTGAATAAAAATGCTACAAAAAGTAAATAAAGGACAAATTTTGGCAATTGAGCAACACAGTGGAGTGTCATGAGCAATATTCAATTGCCAGAATAGCTAAATTTTCTTAAATTATTGAATTCTCGAAGCTCAGAAGTTCCCTAGTGCCAGTTCCCTTAATGTTGGCCAAGTATAACCGAGCAGGGAATGGTAAAGAATGCAAAGAGGTT
>Ga0126339_10001285_pt1 | contig 16736 bp, 9 predicted proteins | sample OrbTmetagenome_2_FD_92532 | JGI IMG/M metagenome (GOLD analysis project Ga0126339, IMG submission 92532) | Coral microbial communities from Petempiche,Puerto Morelos, Mexico - Orbicella T R C metagenome | ecosystem: Host-associated > Invertebrates > Cnidaria > Coral | place: Petempiche,Puerto... | reverse complement strand
TAATACTTTTTCTAAGACATGAACTGTTCAGATAGCCAAATTCCCCGAAATAAGTCACTTTTTTAACCATCATGACGCCGTCATGTAAATGCCGCGTCACGCACAAGCTTCGAAATTCAAGCGCAGTCTATCGCAAAACCAAGAACCCATTCGGAGCGAAAATTTGTATGAGTATTAGTTTTCAGCTGCTCTTATACATCATTAAAGTAAAATCTCAAGAAGATCAATAGTTTTGTAGTTTGAAGTTTAGTGACGTCATGTGAAAACCAGCTATTTTAAGGATTCTTTTCCAACGAAATGGGGCGGTTGCGGTCTGCATGAGCACGCAACGGTAAGGAAAAAGATGATGGCAGCCTCAGGTGAACATGTTGACTTAATCTAGCAGTGAAATGATGATCTCAGTTAAAAATTAAGTCCGTGCTTGTGATTGGTTACTGAGGTTCCTGTGAGGGTCTGAATTCGCGGTAAATTCAAACTAAAAATAGCTCTGTCTGTGAAAACGCAGTGACAGGAATAAGGGGTAGTTGCATGCTCCTAGTGACGGGCTCCTGATACCATATATCCACTGTTTTTTCGTTTTTGTTTTTTTCTTGGTTTCATGTGAAAAAAAAAACACTTTCCTATTGGAAATATTCTGACAAATTTAAGTTTCACCTTCCTGTCAATTAAGATAGCTATCGGCTCTGGCAAATCTTTTTTTGTTTTGTAAGCGCAGGCAATTTTTAACATCACTGATGTTGTATCTGGCGTCGTGTTGTAACGCAACAACTGCTGACACACACACAGGCTCAGTTTTGCTACATAAAATGCCCGTGGAACTGGCTTCAAAAATCCGTCCAATTCTTTTCAGTATATCAATATGGTTATTACAAATTGTTATCGTCAGTTCTGCATCTCGTCATTCTTTCTCCTAATTATTTTCTTGAACGCTTTTCTGAATTCTCGATTTCTCCAGGTATAAACCGCTGGATTAACGCAGGCGCTGACCGATGCTAATATGGATAAAATCTGCATGGCCCGAATCATGTTTTTCCTTTCTTCTTCCTTGAACTGTTGGTACAGAGTTCCAGTTAAGAGCGGTAGGAAACAAATCATAAACGCGCCAATAATTATTCCATAAGTCACTGCCACTTTGATTTCGACTTTTCGCATTGTTTCTCTCTCCAAGTGAACTTGGTTTTCAAGTTTCAACTGCTGGTCTCTTGACACCTTTATGATGTAAATATAACCACTAAGAGTTACAACACATGGGAGAAAAATATATAGTACAATGATAATTGCTGCGAAGATTTTCGAAGTGTTTTGGAACTGGTGGTGGTGGAAAGAGATGCACAAATGAAATGAGTCGTAATAGTCAACGAAAGCTTCGTATGCTTCTTTAGGGAGTAAATGGGGAAAAGCAACGGTTCCTATGAGTGGAAAGATCCAGACGAAGGCCAGGGTTATCTTCATCCTCTTGCGAGTTACTAAAGTTTTGTAGCGTAGTGGAAATTTGATGGCGATGAATCTATCCACGCTGATTACAGTCAAATGTAGAATGATCACACAGATGTCGCTGAAGGCAATTTCAGAAAAGGCGTGACAAGCGGAGTGCAGTTCCTCCCCGCTGGAAAGATGGATAATTCGATACATGAATACAGCCGTCATAAGCAAATCAGCAAGGGCTAAACTGAAAATTACCATGTTAGATACTGTTCTCAGGGCTCTAACACGCCATATTGCAGCACAGACTAAGCTGTTTCCAAACCAAGTAGCAACGAATAAAACAACGTGTAAGGCAATAGTGCAGATATTGAATGGTGCATCACTCATCCTACCAAAGTCGTCTTTGCTTTCTCGTCTTGTTTGCATTGGCAAATGTCTCTTTTTTGTTTTTCAAATCGGAAATGCCCAAAATGAATAATGTTTTAAATTAATGAATTAATGTTTTTGCCTAAACACATTTTCCTTTAAATATTTCCAGTTCTTGTAGATAGGCTGAGAAGCTTGGTTAAAATAACGATCGATCGATGCTATTGACCGCTCAAAACACCAATGTGTTTTGTCTTAAATCGTCGGCATTGCACCTGCTCTGACTAAAAGCCTGCGAAATTCATCGATTATGAATGATCGGAGCCAAAATTAATAAAACGATAAGAAACTTCATTTCCGATGTTTAAGTTCTCAGGTTTCTCATGCGAAATTTCCTTCCTTTCCGGGTTGCGACTCACGTATTAAAACCTGTTAAACAGGGCATAGGAGCAAACTATTTTTTTCCAAACCTTTTCCTGGTGGTCTTACACGTTTGTGCTAAATTAATTAGCCACCCAATTCAGCTCGAGAAGTTTGCTGTTTATATTGAAACGTTTAATACATTCAGACTGAAAGAAGTCAGTCTGACACTTCAGTCACTATTATGCTAATTTTTGCTAATCGAACATCTGCCTTTATTTTAATTTGCTGCATTGCGTGCCTGTGAAGGGCACGCGACTCCGAGACAACGAAATAAAACGAGGTAAGTTGCACAAGAACTTTTAATGATGTTTTCAAACATCTCGGGTCGTTATTTTTAAAAAAGCTCTGTGCATCCGCCGTGATCTTTTTGAACCTGTTATGTATGTAATCTCGTCACTGCTAAAAGGAAAACAAAAACAGAAATTTAATATTCAAACGATAAAAGTAAAGCAAGAAATTGTTGTAATCACTTAAAAATAGGATGCAATTAAAAGTCAAGATGAGGTCGCGTCAACAATGGCACTTTTTAATTGATCAAGGAATAATAGGTCTCAGTAGTTTACTGAAACTTAAAACTATGATTAATTTTTTGTTCAATCATTAGTAATTGTCAACTATTCATTTTAACCTGCTAATTTTTTTAATATTTCTACTTTTTTGCTTAATTACTGAATGCCGAAAAAAATTTTTAATACTAGATAGATCTTGGAAATTGTCTCTGCATGAGTTTGATTAATTTCTTTGTTCTCATTACCATTTTCCTTGATTTATTGATATTGAGAAGATGAAATAAAGGTCGACGGCTTCACGTCAAAATTATTTTTTAGTAGTTTTTGTAAACAACTTGCAACCCTCGCAGCTGGCGTATTTTGTCTAATATCGATGTACATCGTAAAAAGATCTTGCTTTATTCTCTGCACGCATTGCAGTCCTACAATGCTAGCTGGCTCCAGTTCCATTCGCCACTTAAGAAACAAGGCGATCTGGGGCGAGTCTAATCTCGCAGTCAACTTCGTTCTCCAGTCAGGGAAAAGGCCATGGAAACAAGATTGGTCGCTTGTGGTATCGTTACTACTGGGGGACAATATATCTTCTCGTCTTTCGCCTTGTCCTCAGTAACGGTCCAACAAACCATTGCCACACTTGTCCCAGGTTTCTTCTGGTTTCTAAAGCTGTGATTATACTGATTACACGAACGCACACTCTGATAAGTAGAAAGTTGAGTTTACAGCATGGGCAGACGGAGAAAAAAAAAAGGTGAGGTAATCTAAACAAAACAACAAAGATGGGTTTGTGTGAAAATGTTCAAACGCTTGCATGACGGTCGTAAAAATGAGTTCCAAGCAGTAAAATATTGATCTCCTTGCATGGTAGATGATGATTGGTGGGGCGTGACTCGAAGGATTGGAATTTTGCACCACATGTAGCCTACGGCCAGGCTCACGTTGGAGCACAAGCGCGCGCGAAATCGAGCGGCGAAGCTACGAGACGAGAAAGTGACTTTCTTGGCGCCTCTTCACCAGACTCCTTCCCGCCGGTTTTTTTTTTTTTTTTTTTAATTCCCCTTTTTCCTTAGCAGTAATCCTACTATTCTTGCTCCTATCTAATCATCCTGGACAAATGATAATATCCTTAGGTTGAATAATGCCCGCTGGATATCTTGAGACGGGGTAGGAGGAGGGAAAAAAGTTATTATCCCCAGGGTCCTACGCGCCTACGTCCAACGCGATGATTGATTTGTTGTTGTAATTCGAAGTCGTGTATGTTTCATTTGCTGATCGATTGACTTGACTTCTCGGTTCATCTATCCAGTTGTAGTTCATCTTCGTCTTTGAAGCCGCTAGATATAAACCAACTCAGAAACCATCTTTACTTTAGCAGTTTGCAGATGACCTATCGCTCTGCCTGTAGAGCTTGTAAAAGATCTGGGTAAAAGATATCGCACCTAACGTCCTGGCAATCGCCCAAGTGCCTGGTTTCTCCTGCTCCGTTCTTAGATAGTTCAGCAATCTACAGATGGAAATCGAAAACAGCAAATCCAGGTATTTCTTCCTCTTCTGGATCCAGAATTGTAAGCGCGATCCTTAACGACACTGAGCGAACTCAGCTAGCTACTAAGCGAAGCCAGAGCTTCGACCTTCCCTGGACAACCCCCGCTGTGGGTCAAATTCTGGTAAGTTTTAATCTCAAGAAGGTCAACTCTACACGAGCTATACATTCGGCGACATTTAGTTTAACCCTAATCAGGCTGGGTAAAAAGCCCCTATTTCCTCCCGGTTTGTAGCACACCAACAAAACGTGGTCCCGTCCGAAACGCGCTTGCCCGCTCGCGCCGAATTTATTTTCCGTCCACGCCGGGAGCCTGTTCGCAGGCTACGTTTCATGTCCGGTGGTTAATTTTTAACTTGATAAAGTGCAAATTTCGTTATCAGGTGTGAATTCAAGGAATGGATCCAGGTGCCTTTATTTTGTCTAACCTCCCACCCCTCCCTCGGCCTTTTGAGCAAAAAAAAGAAGGAAAAAAAATGTAAATCTTATTCATAGTGGTCATGCACTTAACTATACAAGCACTAAGCTTAGCTAGTTTACACGAAACAAATATTTCAAATAAACGTAACTTAGTTAAAAATCCCAACTGCCAGGAGGCAGACCAGTTGGCTATTTACAAAGCTTGACCGAGGATTTGAACTCGGGAATACCGAGAAACAGATCCCGCTAGTGGCAGGGAGGCCTTGAACCCGGGACCTATGGATTACAACACCAGCGCCCTAAACTACTCGGCCACGCTGCCTTCTTGTGTGTGTCTGGTTCCATCATTTCTCGCCCCCGACTTCCCTCCTCCACAGAGTCCGTTAGTTACCAGTGTGATTTTACTTCACACGTGAAACTTATCACAATAGTCTCGCTATCAGTCTCAAACAAAGCAAAACATAAGGAAATAATGAAGTTTATTAACAGTCTAGATCTATATGCTGCTTGTTTATACAATACACGCCATGTAAATGTGGGGTAGCTTATCAGGTATTCTTATAACAATGGGTCGAGGCATTGTAATATTTCAGCTTTGTTTTACTGGTTTCTTTCGTTGCAAATTATCTTTGTTATTTTTTTTTTTTTTTTTGCTTCATGATCTCAAAAGCGAAGACTCGACTGATTGTAACGAGCTACCTCGCTTCTCAAACTGCCTCTCTCATTTAGGTAACACCAAAGAAAAAACATGCACGATGTTGAAAAAATGCCTTAAAGGTATCGTTGGCGCTTGCCTCTTGAGACTAATTGATGGGCGCAGATGAAATTATTTTAGTAGGCTTCGTCTTTTGCATTGCCATAACTTGCAAAGAAAAAGCGCACTCCTTCAGAAAACGATAATTCATACGAATGAAGCATCTTGTAAATGAGATGTTAGCACTTCTTCGCGACTCCTAGCAAATCCTGTAGCTTTTCGTTAACTTGTCCTTGCGCCCTGTGTACAGCCTCCGCTTTGTTCGCCGCTTTATTTTTTTTATGACCTGGGGCCTCATTTTTTACTTTTGCGGCTGTGTCGCTTGGTTGATAAGGAATACGGATATAAACAGCTTCTAAATGAAGCCCTTTTGTTGCACATTCAATCTGTAACAGCCCCAATGCATGACCTATTTTATGATGAGTGCATCGCGACGTCCTTTATATTCTGCTGTAATCTTTATATGTGGTTATGTAAGTTTTCGTCTTTTCAGTTAATCGTTGAGGTGAAGAGTGCCGACAATTATTGTAAAATCAAACGGAAACGTCTTATCAAAACGGACCATTCAGCTGAAACCACAAAGTTCGGTGCAGGCTAACAAACCACGTGCAACCATAACATTTCACGCGCTAAATCCCGTGATTCTAAGAACAAATAGTTATGAACAAAAGAGGGAAACTGGAAGTTAAAAGTCTTCACAAGTCAAAGTCAGTAAGAATTTTCTTTTAACATTGTTCAGTAACGTGAACTGAATTTTTCTTTGAAGAAAGCGGCCTAACGAAAGACTGCCGTAACTTCACGAAAACACAAAAGCTAATTATATGGCTCAATTATTTTTCAACCAGCAGTGAATGGAAAAATTGCCTCCAGGGACCGCTTATTGTGTTGCAATAAAAGCTACGTGTCTCTTTGTTATTTTGCAATTCATATTTCTGTTTTCTAGAGATATGAGTTACGTTCAGCTGCTAACTCGAGTTAAATGTGAGGCACGTCCCGAACTCGAATAAAATTTCGTGGGTCTGGGAAAATTAAGCAGTGTTTGCAACACTAATTTCCGTTACGGTATGCTACACTGGACAAGTTAATGAAACAGATGATTTAGAAGTGAATCAATCTTTGAGAGTCTGTTTAATAAACATATCATTTGGCTCTCCATTTTTTGTAACGATTCTTTGCCGTGATGGTGTAGGAATTCTTTGATCAAATGTTCCGTTGTTTTAATAACACACAAATTTGGCAGTACTGTGGCAATGTTTTTATTTGTAGCTGTCTTGATGAATTCTGATCCTTGAGAGGCAGCCACGAGATTATGTCCTCATAAAGCTCTCCAGCTTTATCGTTTAACCGTTATAACAACAAAGCGAAAACCAAAACAAACATCTTAACACCTGTTGTGAACTTTAATCAAGGACAGAAGTAAATATGCTACTTTCTGCTACTTTCCGCGCATTCTTACAAGCGTTAAAAGCTTGGTACGAGAAACATCTTTATTACTTACGTTCGTGAATTGCGCAAAGTTCGACAAACCACATTGGAAAAGCCGTTTCCGAAGAGAGTTAATTGACTGAAAAATTTGCGAAAGTGCCGGTCTCTGTTGACCCTATTCAAGGGCAGTGACACAAATAATGTCCCTCTTATTCCTATTGAAGTCCTAATCGCTTAATATGAGCGACACTATTGATTGTAAATTGCTTTTTTGGCTGTTCCTTAATTTGAAGCATTGAAAGGACCTTGGCGAAGAAACAGCCGTACAAATTGTTTCCTTTGAAATGTGAAGAGGGTATCACTTTAGTAATCGGATAGTGTTTACGCCTCCTCAAAAAAATTTTCAATTATAAACCTTTCTCGTGTTTTGGGAAGCGTTAGGTTCTTTGCGATCACAGCTTGCTTTGTTTCACGGTTTCAGCTCTCTAGCGAGGATGTGGTAAAATTCATCGTTCACAAAGTCACGTAATTTTCCTTATTGTCAACAAGTTCTTTAAAGGAACCCAAACTAATTAAAAGAAGGAAAATCAAAGAGAATACTAAAATACCGAGGGAACGTTTCAATACACAGTCACGGCAGAAAGCTTGCAACTACGAACTGCAAATCTCGAACCGAACGTCCAAATCACCAAGGAAAACACAAGTCTTTTAAGCAGTAAGTACACATTTTGATAGTATATTTACCCGCAAGCTTCTTCATCAACAAGGCACTGTCTAAGGGATTAAACTTGAAGTAGCGATTTCACCGGCTTTCTGTGTGGGCGGGAACAGCCCTCTTCAAGGTATGCCAGATCAGGATTTGAACTAATTAGAAGTTGTTAGTTAACCGTGCTGGCGTTATTGTTGGGTTCTTAAACGTATGCAGACATGCAGACTGCAAACAAAAATGATATAATTTTAGTGGTCACTGTTAATGTGGCTGCCTAATCCATTGTTTTGAATGACGGTAATAATCACATGCGACTAAAGGGCCGATTTATGTAGGCGAATTAGGATTCTTGAGTTATTACAACTCACTGTGGACACAACTGAACAAGATCGTTAGGAGTTCAAGATGAACTTGTTCAAAGCTCTTTACATGGTTGTACTGTTTGGTTTAACAAGTCTTAATGTACTCGCAGAAGGCAATGGCGCTTGGTGGTAAGTTTATAATTACACTTCCTGATTATGATGTTGTTACAACGTTAAACAACGCAAACTAAGACTATTTTCCTTTCCTTCTCTCTAGGAACCTTGGTGTAAGTGGCTCATCGAAGCCTCAGGATAACTATAATTTCCAACTCTCTCCTGCTAACGGAGTGAAGCCCGTCACGCCAAAACAGCAACGTTTATGTCGGAAATATCCTGAGTTGGTTCCATACATTGGACTCGGAGCAAAATTTTCCATCAGTCAATGTCAATTCCAGTTTAAAAACCGAAAATGGAATTGTTCAGCTCACAGTCCTGAAAATGTTTTTGGGAAAATAGTGAAAATAGGTAAGTTATATTTGGTGATGTTTTCGTGGGTGTCACCTGTTAATTTCGCTTTTCCTCGTTCTTTCTCACGAAATGTGCTCTTCATTTAACACCACACACGATTCCGTTCTGTACGAAGTAGTTGTTTTGATTTAATGTTTCTTTTCCTTCAAACAAACACAAGATATGATCAAACCTTGTCAGCATTCTTCGCCGTCAAACTTTCCCTAAGTTAGGGAAAATTCATGTTTTTTTTCCCAACATATTTACGAGAGCTCACTTAATATTCAAGTAATATTTCTTCTCTTTTGTTTGGAGTGGCGGAAAAGGCTTGTGAAATATTTAATAAGTTTCTCTACGCTGTTATTTCCGTAACTTGTTCGTGTATTTCCTTCAAGTACTTTTAACTTTACGGTTTAAAACGAGTAGTCTGGGCATTTTAAATACTCAGTGAGATATCAGAATAAGCTAGCTGGGCTTACCGTGTTTCAAAAACGGCCGCAGTAGAATCTTTAATCGTCTTGGAATTTGCTGATTGAGTAAGTGGGAGTCCTTAAATTGTAAAATTGCGTTTTAACGTAAAGAAAAAAACGTAGAAGAAATAAGGTATTTAAGAAAAGGCAAAATAATTGTGGCTTCATTTAATTGCTATACTCTACAGCGAACAATCTGTTTCTCGAAAAATAGAGTAAATCAAGAGATAGTTGAATTTTCAAATTCCTTATGCACCCAAGGAATGAAACCGAAACAGGAAGACTATATATTCATCTAAGCCTTGTCAATAAACCCCATATGCAACCCACGCAGTAGGCGATATCAGTACTTATTGTATGACTCAGCATCTGATATGGCGTTTTATTTATGGACATTTGTCATATGCGAAATTTTCCTCATGCAAACGCTAATCTCTTTGATATATAGTTCTTTACAAAACTGACCATCCTTGAATATACACATGCAACATACATACTTAGGAAAAGTATTGTTTGTTAAATTCTGAACTTGGTCACTCTTGGTGGTGAAAAAGCTGTGATGCAATGAGAACTTTTCTGTGTTAGCTTGTAGGGAAACAGCATTCACCTACTCCATAACAGCCGCTGGTGTGTCGCACGCCATTGCTAGGGCTTGTAGCGACGGCAAGCTGTCGGCGTGCGGATGTGACAGCCGGTACAAGGGCGTCAGTAACGAAGGATGGCAGTGGGGAGGTTGCAGTGACAACGTGCATTTCGCCGACCAGTTCTCGAGGAAGTTCGTAGACGCAGGAGAAAAAGGCCGTGATTTTCGTACTTTGGTTAATTTACACAACAACGAGGCAGGAAGAACTGTAAGTAATTTTCCCCTCTTTTGGGTGTGAAATAGAGAGTTAATTGAAAGCTACGAGGAAAAAAATCGTTATATAAGCCGCAATGAAACGACAAGGAATGCCGTAGCCTAGGGCAATGAATGAATCTCTTTTCGGTTATGAACAAACACTTTCCGAACAATCGTTTATTGCAAAAAGTAATTTAAATGGATCTGGCGGTAGGCTAAGACCATCTGTATTTGTACAGCTTAAAGGGAAATTCTAAATTGTCAGATTAGTTAGTGCTATCCTTAATTTGAAACTGGCAATTTCTGAAAAGAATCTTGCTTTCTCTATCTCCAGCTTTCTAAAGTATCGCTTCACAGAGATATGATGCCACAAAATCATAAAAATTTTCATCTTGGATTGTGAAAACCACCGAATCAGCACAAACTAGTTTCTCCTTATCAAAACATTACATGTATTCAGTAGACAGGCTGAGAGGGTAAATGAAATCATTAACTGATAGAGATATGGCGATGTATTGTCAAATTCTCGGAACTAACGATAAACAATTGGTATCGACACACTTAAGAGAGTTAATACTTTCACCTGTGACCTAAAAGGAGTAATGTAGGAGGTTTGATACTTCTTTGTGTTTGAACTAACAGGGCGTTTAATTTTCGGCAAACCTTTGTCCAAATTGTTTCATTTCAGGGAAGAAATTACTGTCTGAGGTTAACGGTTGTAACTAGCGGTTTCCCACAGAACAACGCAAGACTAATTGCTGGAGACCCACACGTAAAATCATTACCTATTATTTTAGAACCGCGGCTTTTCGCCGACGATTAATTTGCATTTTATTGTGCCCCACACTGTTTTGATTTCGTTTCCCACGGTAAAACGTCTTGCAGAGAAATTAGGTTCGTGGTACAATAGATTGTTATACATAAACATTTTCATACTCTGGGAATGCAAAGAATAAATTTACCGCTACCGAAATGAGAACACATTGTTCTAATACGACGAAAAAGTTAACAGCTTCTGAAAGAACTGCCGACGTATTCTGACTTCATCTATACCGCCCGCCATTATATGAGTTTCCTTTTTACGTATAGCACGAGCCGCCCAGATAAAACGGAAAAACTGTGCCGGCACTTTTAATTTCATTCGTCGATCTCCTACAATTTAGTATATTTTCAGGAGAAAACTTTGCTGAACTAACAAGTTTGTCAAAACGGAAAGATAGCATTTGATTCGACTGATCGAATATATGTTTATCACAAAATCTGATGGCACTTTCTCTTTGAAATTTCCTTCAATTTCAATGTAATATCATTCTTGGCCAAGGCCCTTTACTCTTACAGTGAACCCTTACACCCATCTTAATGAGGTGTAATACTATTTTTCCAATTTTCACTGGAAGTACACTTATAATTTCCCGTAATCGGCACAACTGTTCGGCGGAGTTAACCCTTCACTGAAGTTCGGATAACGACTTACTCGTATTTAACATCAGGGCATTTAAATCTCGCGTATATTCTGCAATTTAATTTTACGCTCTTCGTGGAAAGTTCCTCGGTTTAGGCAACATGTTAGCAAAACATTTGTTGGGTAATTTCGTCTCATTTGCTCACCAAGGAACATTTTGAAATAACAATGTCTCATTTCACGTGGGCCGTATTCACAGCAGTTTTCGATATGTTTTGTTCTATCCTTTTGCGCGCACACAAGATCTGAAACTTTATAATTTTTTTAAGGCTGTTAGAGAGAACGTGGTGAGAGAGTGCAAGTGTCACGGAGTGTCGGAAGCTTGCACTGTGCGCACCTGTTGGAAACGATTGGCGGACTTCAGACGAATTGGGGAAGTTCTTAAAGGTAAATTCGACAGCGCCTCACTGGTGGAGTTTGAACAAAACAACAATCGAAATGGCCACAATGCAAGGAAAGGAAAACCAGCTTTTCGTCCGAGGAATAAACTTCACAAGCCCCCTACTGAGGCGGACTTGGTATACTACGAAGAATCACCGGATTTTTGCGAGCGAAATCTCGAAACAGGATCCCTTGGGACAAAGGGACGTCTTTGCAATAACACATCCATCGGAACGGACGGGTGTGATTTAATGTGCTGCGAGAGAGGTTTTACGACCAGTGAAAGTGAAATGGAAGAACTCTGCAATTGCCGTTTCTTTTGGTGCTGTAAAGTAAAATGCCAGAATTGTCGATCAAGGCACATTGTTCACAGGTGTAAGTAATGTCAGAAAAATTGATGTCAAGATATCAACTCTCTCACTCCCAGAACCAAACCTCGAGTTCACAAGTGGTCCTAACTTCAAAAGCTTTAGATGAAACCCTTATGTGTGACCATTCAAATGAAAGCTATTAAGCAGTACTTTCATGTGGGACTGTTTATTATGCTGTACAAGGTGGTTCCAACTTTAAAGTCTGTGGATGAAACCCTAGTGTGTGACCATTCAAATGAAAGCTATTGAGCAGTTCTTTTATGTAGTGTTGTTTATTATGCTGTACGAGGTGATTCTAACTGCTAAGTCTCTAGATTAAACCCTGTTGTGTGACCATTCAAATGAAAGCTATTGAGCAGTACTTCAGTCACCTGGTAATACTGACTTGTTTTCATTTTTTTATGAGACTTTTTTTTCATCAATTTCAAGTTTGAACTGGGTCATTTTTGGGAGTGAGAAGAGTCAAAGTTTGCAGCAATTTTGTAGAGATAAAACACGGCGCCAGCTATTAATTTCGCTCCGCCTTATTTAATGTGTTCTAAAGGGTCTTCACTGGAAATTAAGGCATGATGTAGGAAAAAGGCGGAGCAGTCTTACAGTGGCATTTGGAACATAGTCTGAGTTATTAGTAACTACAAAATCGGTATGTTTTCATACGTGCATTCATTCCTGTGGAATAAATGCATAGTATTATGTAAGAGATATAGAGATTTATTTTCTTCCCAATAATTATTCGACCGCAGTAAAATTTTGATTGACCTAGCGTAATCACGCATAAGCCTTAGAAGATATCCTAAGTTAGCGGCAGTCTCAGATTCTTATAGTTAGTATAAATGCTCTTATTTTCTTTTAGAATGAGCAGAAAGTTTAGTTCAGTTTTATTGAACGTGCTGTAATGAATGTAGTATAAATTTCAACTGCAAGGAAAGCTACAAGCAGTGATCTATAGTATCTTAAGGCTACGCCCACTCTACACCGGAGGAATTTGAAAAGAGAGGTTTGTCTCTGGAAACACATCAAATGTTTTCCATCCACATTAGGCCGGAGGAATTTAAAAAAGTAACAATTGCTGGTCATTATATGCATTTATTTTTGAGAAAAACTCGTTCAGGGAAATCACATGATTACCGTGGCGCCATCGTTTTCGAAAAGCGCCGTTTTCGTGACGGATTAGTGTGGTCGGTAGGCCTGACGTTAAAAATAAAGTTGCGTTTTCAAATTTCTCTAGCGCAGTCTGGACGGGGCCTGAAACTGTGTTCTTTTGGGGTCAAACATTTTTAATTGATTGTTGTTTCGTTTGGTTTTGGTGTTCTTTCCCGTTTACTCTTTTGGAAAAACAGATGTTTTTAACCGCCATCAAGCTTAGCGAAAGGCCTTTAATAAATTTTAAATTGAGGATTTTTTTTCGAAACTTATTTTCAGGTTTAAACATGTAATTATTAATCCCAAAAGAACACAGCAAAGCAGTTTTCTTACGATTTGTTAATTTTTGATGTCTAAACGCTTTTGTTCAGAGGGTCTATAGGATATAAAATTATGATCTGAATTTTTGTTCGTGTTATTTTTGTAGTCAAAGACTTTGTAAAGAAATGTTTGGTTGTATATAGAAGGCATGTGTTTTTAACTTAACTTTCCGCAGTACTTTCAAGTGGGATCGCATAGAGAGAGAGAGAGAGCTGTAACTAGTTATAATAAAAAGAAAAGCCATTTTTATTACAATATGACCTGTAAATGTTGTATTTATTTTTGTCACTTTTGCCCGTTTTTGTTTCTTTGTTTGTTTTTCTTAGACTGGGTAACCTTATTTGGTACTAAAAATGAATATTGCCGCACATCCCTAATACTTGCAATTGATACTTGAGGTCGGATCTTCCCGGCCTTTTTCATGCCCATATAACTTACAGCAAAAACAACAGCAGCAACAACCACAACGGCACTACAATTCTAAGCACTTTCCGAAGATCGGCCAAAGATTTCTGACTATTTTCCGAAAATTTCGTAGATTATCGGAACGTCTTGCGAGTAATGTATACTCTTGAACATTTCTGGACTGCTGAACATGATTTCGAAGATTCCGACAAAACTTCAGCCCCATAATGTTATGACTCCATCCCAACTATAGATGTCAAGCCTACATTTATTTAATTTACCAAACCTAACAATTAAGATTATGAAACATTTAACTGACAACAACAAGCTTTCATACAAAGCAGCTTAAAAAGGCAGAGAATGTAAGGCATTAAGCAAATTTCGGGCGTTTTGTTGACCTTGGCAATATGATTTCGCAAAAGAATTGCTTTGATCCTTACAACGATTAAATTTACATTCTTGGAAACGTTAACTAGGTGGACAAAATATTTGGGGCGTAAAACCGTGACGTGCTGCAAATTATTTTAGCGATTATTGAGTTAACGTTTAGTGGATATGTGTCTGTTATGTTGTGCAGTAAAAAGTCATGGAATGCCAATTTGAAAATTTGTCACGCTTGCTTCTGTTAAAGAAAAAATAATGTTTTTACGGAAAACGGCCAATTTTTTAAGTTTACAAGACATGTTTCGACAGAACTTCTGTCATCTTCAGTTGAATGATAACAAGTTCTGTCGAAACATGTCTTGTAAACTTAAAAAATTGATCGTTTTCCTTAAAATCTTTACGTGTCTGCTGTTATCTAGACCTTTTAAAAATAATGTTGTTGTGAAGGTGAGGGGCAGGGCACGTTATGTATATTCGCTGACCAAGGCTACACTGCCGAAGGTTATAAGTTGTTTAACAATTCTTTCCGTTTGAGTCAAACGGATACAGCGAGATTAAAGAAAATCTATCCGCAACTGATTAAATACTGTCAGCGATGGACGTTCTGATAAACGATGTATTTACTGCATTCTAAGGAGGATTACTATGACGGATCTAATGAATGGAAGGCTAAAGGATTAATGTAGAGATTGTCTTATTATCCAATGTTATTGGCAAGGTTTTTATCTCTTGAGAAACCGAGTTCTTGTTCTGCTATCAAGGGACATCTTTATCACTGATTGCAACTCAAAACGCACCAGCAAATGTCAGAAGCTCTGAGCGTATTTTTTTTCGTTTCCCTGATTTAAGATTAAACCTTATCTTCAACAACAGGATAATTCATCAACGAGACAACATTTCTTTAGATGACAAAATTGTTAAGAATTAAGAGCTATCACATGACGTAGAACGATTGACAATTACTGAAATTGCTGACGCCTTCTAAAAGAGCTTTTGGCGACATGATTTTACGCCAAACTTTCAATAAGGAAATATTATGTTTATGGAAAGTGTTAAATAGTTGGCACACTTTCGAACACCGTACTTAGCTGGCTGATCCAGCTGTGTATACATCCACTTACCACACTTGCCAAACAAAATGTTTAGGCTCGCGGATAAAACGTGCTGGTATGCAGTTGTACCCACCCACACTTGAGTAGTTTTAATCTTTATGGTACTAATTGAATTTGAAGTCTTTTAGGCTTATCAATGTATTTTTTTTTATTGTACCTTCAAGTGGAGCACGTACACAGCACAACCGTTTGTCAAGTTACTCTGTTCATCAATTTGAATGATTGCCATGCATTTTTTGTCGGGGAATAAATCAAAGGACCATTTTATCATTCGATGTACTTTTAAACGATTATTTTGTATTTTTTCACAATCGTTTTGGTACGTTTGTAGTTTAGTTTCGCAAGGCCATTATGTAAACGACTCCATGCTAACCGTTGTAAAATGAAGTCTTCTTCTTTTTCTCGGAGAGTAGTCATCGCTATCTACCGAGTAAATCACTATCAATTGGATAAATCCCTCCCATTCGATAAATTACAATCGAACGGATAAATCCTGGTAACCTCGCCCTTACCTCGAGTTCGTCAGTGGTCAAACGAGCTGCGCGCACATTTCTCGCCAAAACTGTTGTTTGTAAACGTCTCAATTTTCAGAAATCGTCCTCTTTCACGGCAAAATAAGACAAACACTGGAAACATAGACAGTTCAATAGTTGTTATAATTATATTAAACTGGCACTGTTTTTCTTTAACCATGGTTTATACAAACTTCTACAAATTTCGAGAAAATCAAAAGAGACGTTGGAATTTTGTGTTTAACTGTGGAGAGTCATTTGCGTCCCACATATTAATTAATCTTACTGATTTCAATAATTCATTTCTGTTTTCACTTTGAGAACTGAGGACTCCTTTCGTTTAAGGATTACTCTCTTTCGCTGCCTTCTTTATATGCATTTTGAATTTACATCCATAAATGTATACCATGCATGTCTTATTGACCAAGGCGAGAGAGAGAGTCTTAGAACTTGAAAGTCTGACGCACAGAAAACATTAAGGGTCAATAGATCAATTCTCTTAGTACGGTCTCTACCAAGCTCGGCAATTAACTTTATGTCTGAAATTCGGCAATAAAGCGTTCGGACGCCGATTGAGAAGTTTGACTAGCTGTCAAACCCTGTCATGAAATGCGAGATTTGATCAGTTGTCAATTCCTGAGTACGTAATGTATCGTTCTACCGAAAGACGATATGTGAAGCCATAATTTTTCTGTCAATTTTTAAAATGACTGCCGGCGATCGCCCTATTCCGTGACCTAACGGGACTGGACTAGAAAGTCTATTTTAGTCTGCACGGAAAACGCGCTTGTTCCGCGTACTCTTTTGATCTAAATTGTCACGTGATCATATCCTTTGGCGCTGATTGGTTTAAAGGATATTGTTAAATCTGACAATCTCCCGGATTGTTCATTTGAATGGCATGCGATGGCATGCTTCATCTTTATTTATTATTCTTTTTTTGTATTTTTACCATTC
>Ga0126339_10001284_pt1 | contig 16736 bp, 13 predicted proteins | sample OrbTmetagenome_2_FD_92532 | JGI IMG/M metagenome (GOLD analysis project Ga0126339, IMG submission 92532) | Coral microbial communities from Petempiche,Puerto Morelos, Mexico - Orbicella T R C metagenome | ecosystem: Host-associated > Invertebrates > Cnidaria > Coral | place: Petempiche,Puerto... | reverse complement strand
GTGGGGCGGTGAATTTGTGTGTGTTGTATGTTTGTTCAGTTTTTTATATGGTGGCGCCGTCCCTCCCCCCCCCCCCCCCCCGCTCGTTCCTCTCATTCAACCTGCCCTCTCTTTCCACCCCCAAGAAAAGCGTGAGCACTGTGAACTGAAAGTTGTTCTAACTTTGTTCTATTTTTGTTTTTATTTTGTCCGCGCATGACTAAAATGAAAACTCCTACACTAAGATCCGCAATGACTATTACGACAGAAAAGAGAAACTTGATACTTAGGTTCGCTCGCAACACCCAGTATCTGAGCTCTGACTACAGTCCAACCGCTCCCCCAATAATATTAAAGACAAAGAATGTGTTTATGTACAATTCCACAACACCCTTACTGAGACAACGAAAGGTGCTTTTGCACATAGGTCGCAATACCCCATACTGAAAAAAAAATTGTTTATACATAGATCAGCAATACCAAAACTGATAAAACAAAACAAAGAACAGAAGCTGTGCATACATAAGTCTACAGCACAGCACACTAGGAAAGGTGCTTTTATACATAGGTCGCAATACTCCATAATGAAAAAAAAAACAAAAAAAAACTGGCTATTTGTACATAAGTCAGCAATGCCAAAACTGATTACACACAAAAACGAAGCTGTGCACACATGGGTCCACAGTACGCAGACTGACAAAAAATTGCTAGAAGTCCGCAAGATCTGAACTGACCTGTTTACACAAGTCCGCAACATCCCGGCGATAAACAAAGAAAGCTGTTTATACAAAGGTCTGCAGTATCCTTGCATCCTGAACGCTTGTAAGATTTTTCGAGCTTTTTCTTGCTTATTCTCGTGAGCGTCTTCAAGTTTGAATTAACGTGTAAAACTGAATTAGCTCGGAATCAGATGTAGTTGTGGGTGAACATAAAAACATAATTAGTACTCAGCGAAAACTGATTAAACCGAGGATTCCTGCTGTTTCTTTTACTTTTGATGCAGAAATCACATTGGCAAGGACGGTATGATACCCAGTGCGTTAATCGATACTGATGGTGTTGACTTGCGGTTTGTATTTGCGAAACCTATATGGAATGTAAAGGAAGTGCTCGAGAAGTCATATCTGGTAGCGGATGCGCTTCGGCTTCAGTTTTTTAACTGAATGCGTTCACGTTCCCAGTAACCACTATACTCATAGTTAATAGAGGGGAATGGTTATGAAACTCGACAAAGTTCTTTGTTGTATGTTTTTGTTCTCTTTTTCGGCCTTGACCGTTCACAAAACACAACAGTTGTTTACCGCTGACCGAGGAACTAACCAATAGAAATGTTTTGATTACGTAACTTATGCATAGTGTATGAACCCAAAACAAAGGATTGTGCACGGTCGTGGACCTTCCGCTATGCTATACTGATAACCAGACTAATAGAGATCCGTCGAATATAAAGTAGCTTTTATTCAAATTCAGTTGCACCTCAGCTTAAGTTACATTCAGTCACTCTTAGGCAGAACTGAATTAACGTTGTAGAGGAGTATCCTTTGTTAAGTTTTCAGTGCCGATGAAAGGAAAACTGATTGGTATAAAGTTGGGAAGGAAATCTCGGTCGTCAGAGCAGGTTCAACTCTATATCATTGTAGCCAATAATATTAGCAAGTCGTGACTCGAATAATTTTTAAGGCTTTAAAAGTAGACGCGTGGGCAAATAGCAAAAGATCAATTGAATGACCTTGGCGTCTTTGCACCAATCATTTACAAAAATCACTTGCTGTGTCTCCAGTCTAAGCCATTCTACATTTCCTCCAAAACCCAAGTAAATGTGCGAGTAGGCGTAGTATCCAAATGCATTTTGCTAAAAATAAATATCCTTAGCGGTTCAGTGGTCGTTATATTAGACAGATAATTGTTACTGATAAGAGCTTGAGGTAAAAATAAAACCCACTAAGGAATAAAATTAATTGACCATTGCTCAATCAATTTTGACATATATAAACAATAGCCTCCATCTGGTTCGAAAATACGCTCGGATATTTGTCCGCAGACATTGTCAAGATCTGTGGCGAGAAGCGAACACTTTAAAGAGCTTAGCTTGAGGAAAACTATCAGCTTTGAGCAACAGATAATGTCCAAGGACAAATATCCGAATGTTTTTCGCATTTTGCTCCAAATGGCAGCTACGGTGTTCATTTTGCAACACGCGCAGTTTTGAAAATTGGGGAATATCACTCGAATTTTCCCCAGTTATAGCTGGAGCCGTGTTTAGTTACGTGAGCGTTTAGACCAATCACGCGCGAGCGAAAATATTTGATGGATTATAATTATATATCCATATCATTGCGGTGTTTCCTCCTCCTGTGATTGTCTATTTTCGGAACTGTTTTATTGTAAAAATGTCAGCATTTTAGAGGTTTCAATTACCCAAACTGCGCTTTTAGATATCAGTGAAACTGGTGTAGTAACCAGCTGGTTGTATTTCCTGCGTTGCGAAATTCAGTCCCGTAGCCTCTTTTGTTCACTCAGTGTAGTTGAAACCTACATCACAAACAAGCGACGAATTCTCAAACGCAAAACGTAAACACCAACAACAGCAGTTGAATAAAATCTTGTTACCCTTTTATTTCGGAGTGCTTTGCCTTTGCACCAAACAGCAGGGCTGTACATGTAGCCAGCATGAGGCAAACCGAAGCACTTGCCTAGGTAATTTTTTTTCGTCAGTTCTGTCGTTTCTGTTTTGAAGAGGAAAAGTAAAACACTGCTAAATACCTCGGAGGAGAATTTAACAATGGACATTGCCTCAGTCATAGTGTTTGTTTCTGGCTACGGCCCAAGGCCTGAACAGGACTCTCGGAAAGACAGTTGGCGGAGCACGTTCCGCTGAGGTGGAATGATACTTGACTAAGATTTTTCTAGTTTGTTCCGGGCTAGCTTCTAGTAAAGTTTATAGGAAAAAGGAAAAGAAGAATGCATGGTGGGATGACACATTTTGAAGCAGGACTTCCACTGCAGCAGGAATTAGTTCACTCGTGTGTGAATTTAAGCGCACGGTGTTTATAGCTTTATATTATAAAAAAAAAAAAAAAAAAACTGTTTGTCTTCGTCGGCGAGTAGTAAAGCAATTAGTGTTTTAGTTCAAGGTAAATTGACCACCGTAACGAGTTTGTGAAGGGACCATTTCACTAAATAAAGTTCTATACTCTTGAAAAAGTTAAAATTTTTGGTCTAAATGAAATGTTTCCTCCATCAAGGTATGATTTTCTTGCTCTGAGAACTGCAATTTGATTAATCGCAAGCATTTCTGTATGACCAATATTACATAAAAATCGCGGTGAATCAGTCCAGCTTTATTTATAACAGTTGTAAGTTGCCATTAAGAGCAAAACAGCGTTCGAGATATAGATAGCTTGCTGTCATCTTCTGCCCTTAAATTCCCACCAGCTACGCAAGCCGCCCAACGGGCTAACCTCCCGCTACTAAAATTAGTAAGAGAATGGAAGTGGCCGGAAAGGCGACGAGCAAATTAAAATCAACAGTTTAGTTTAGTTGAAGGGAACTGACTCGAATGAATCTAATCAAAGCACAGCAATTTCATTTGTATGAAGGATTGATCTCTACTGCGAAGTAACAAAAAACGGAGGTTGGGCTGAAGTTTTCCTTTTCCTTTCCAAAAATTAATTTAGCCGTTCTTACATGTAACATCCTTGTTTTTTAGCTTGAACTTCTCCGTGTAAACTGCTATTTTTACTCTTTCTATACCTTTTTTAAAGGTGCTTATTACGTGACAGACTGTCAGTTGGCTATTTAACAGTTAAAAGACGTTTTCCATAAAGCTGAATTAACAAAAATGGAAACATAGATTACAGACATCAAACAAAGAGGCAATACTGATTTCTGAGTTAGAAGAGATGCGAAACGGTTTTTTTTTTTGCTAGTATTTATGTTTTTAATATTATATTACGTAAGGGCAAAACACTTGCAAACAAGGATTCGTTTGTTATTCCTTTGAAAAAAATCCCTTGGTATTCATTATTAATGCATTTTAACCTTGATACAACGCAATCGGAATCAGATTTATAAACATACAGGTACTTGACGCCATGAGAGCGACATAGTGTCTCGTAACAAACCACAACTGAAGATAAGACAAAGAAACGCAGTCCCTTTGTGAGGCCGTTCAATTCCTTTCTAACTGCATACATGTATGTAAATAACATGTTTGTGCATGTAAATTTAATGTTTGTTATTAAATAGAATCTTCCGTCTGGGAGCTCGGATATCAGTCAAATTCATATATCTGTTGGGGGAACGCAAAATGCTCTCGATTCTGAAAACCGGCGCCTTGGAAACAAGCAGGTCGTCGCTGGTTCACCTATTTGATGAAGTTTATGTGCAAGTTTCTCTCTTATAATTAGTTTTATGTACGCCAGGATAATTTGGTTCATTATTAAGATTATAGTCCTCATAGCGTCGGGATAATTTGTTGATTATTTCTTGAATACCATTTACTGACTTGAGTCGGCTTTAAAGTCTTTAAGTCCGCGCTTCGACTCTTTTCTCTTACTGGTTGATACTGTATAATTGTAAGTTATAATCCTTGCAGCCTGCAACGAATAAAAGACTGAAAACAGGTATATTTCTGTTGTTGTTTTAGCAAGACTCCTCGTAACTCACGAACCTATTTCCCATCTCATCTCAGTCGTTTCGGCTCTCTACCGAACTTAGCTAACGGAAATTGAAAGTTGCTCGTGGTAACCTTTTTTGTTCTGAGCAATCAAGTGTAATTTCACAAGTTCAATGAAATTTATCATGCAGATAACGACGGTTTGATTATTTGCAGCGAGTCTTTGTTCCATGCATTTCCACCAATTTGGGAAAGTGTCTTTGAGTCCCGTTCTAAATAGAACTTGTTCCTCTTTTGTAATCCAAAAGGAACATTGTTTCGTTTATGTTCAACAAAGCCTTGTATAGGATTACACTTTATGCCGGATTCGGAACTGTCGGAAGCACAGATGTACATGCTTTTAGTGACTTTTAATTTGAACTTACTAACGAATGGAAGTAACTTGAATAGATTGAGTAAGTATGTGCTTCCTGGTGCTAAAGAGCGAATACAAATTAATCACAATTTTATTTTACATCAGGTTTAGTGAGAAAAAAACCCCAGCCTTTTTCGTGGTTTATAGGGACACTCAAATGACAGTTTTTGACTGATTAAGTAGGAAAAGAACTTAAAACATACAGATTTCATGTACAAAGCAAGGTTTGCTAGAAACTCGGTGCCAGCCCAAAAACTTGGCCGTTACTTGTATGCCCAGGTGTAATGTTTTACCAACGGCGGTTGACGCGTATAAAACAACAACAACAACAAAAAAAAGACTGCTCGTAAACTTCGTTTTTGGCTTCATGAGAAGCCATCTTCTGCCTTCATAACTTAAGAAGCCCATTTATTTACCGCTTTTCACTAATCAGACCAAAAATATCGCTATTTCAAGTTTGTTTACTTCTAACGGGTTGTGGTTTATTAAAAGAGTGAGTATTTGCAAGACCCAAGAGGTTTTATAAAGTACTTTCACAGTAGATCTTCTTTTTGCTGTAACGATTTTCGAAGTAGCCAGTTGAACGACTTGGATTTTATCCTGAGTAATTTTTTGTACAGTGAAATTATGGCACGAGCGTAGATGATCAGTTCTCCTTTGCAAGGAAAATTGTGATTTGCGGATAATTCTTGCTAATGATAGCAGTTGTACCGTTTCTGGCTTTCTGATATGTTCATACGGCACCTTATGTTGTCAGTCCATAATATGTTTGTCCTTGCGAAAAGCCTTTTTAAGAAGTTACTTTCGCTATGACGCCAAATTTCAGAGATTACCTAAGAAAAATCAGTTTCCTTTCTAAAACAAAATTAGTCATGGCATGGATAAGAAATGAAGAAGCAAAGATAAGTAAAACCTATTAACAGAAAAAAGGAAAACAAAGATATCGACTTCAGCAGTCAAACCATGCATAATCTCATGTGCGTGACACTGCCGCGTTGTACGCCCGCATAACTTCTCGCATCCCTTTTTTCTCGGCTTTAATTATACATTAGGCAGTTAGTTTTCAGTTACCCTTTTTTGGCTTTCTAAAGTTTCGGGTTTACTTTAGTAAGCTGGTAACCTGGGAGCGCACCAGGTCATTGTCCAGGCAAGCGCCTTACTTCATTTCGTTTCTTGTTCATCGAACTTCTCAATCCCTCAGTGAGGCAATTACGCCATGTTATCAAGAAACATGACAGAACTTGAGAGTTACATCAGCTTATATCTAGGGTGACCGATTTTGCTGTTCTATTTGCGGGGAAAACACTGAATTGTAAGCCATCAAGTTGTTGTTCAGAGGCAAAAGTAGTTCTCCTGACAAATAGCGAGCAAGATAAATATGCAAATGAAGCTAAAGGGCTAGCTTAAAGATTGTTATTGAACTGTGATTTCAGACGTACAAAAAGAACTTTGAAAGCCATCAGACAAAATTCATTTGAGGAATCTCACCGGGGTGCAAGAAAGGGCCGACAATATTAAAGATGGAGAGAGGGTTAGATGAAAGCAGCCGCTAAAAGTTAACAATCAATCTTTTTCTATCCGCAGATTTCATCTTTGTGAAACTGTAACTAATCGAAAAATACATACATGTTGTCAAGTAAGATGTCACAATTTGTTAGCCCATTGTGTTTACTTTCTTTTTTCAGTTTGACGGGGCTAAGGCTTTTTTTAATTGCATGGTTTCCGCAGGACCTTATGATTTCTCGTATCCTAGAGATAAAAAACGTGTAGTGCCTTCTAGCAAATTTCCTAATTACTATCTTTCTTGAGGATTCTGTCATGGAATAAGACATCTAAATCACAACGAGTTTTTGTCTCAGCCTCGTGATTTTGTTTTCCTCTGAAGACAACCCAATCCGAAAACTTCGCAATCCCTGAAAAGGATTCTGATATTTTTAGCCTGAGAATAAATTCTGGAAGTTTTTATTTTCGAACCAGTTTAACTTGCAACCGAATCAACGCATAAATGAATGGCTGTAGGTATATAAGAACACCTTTACTGCAGTCTGTTTTTAAGATCGTCCACTAGTATTACTGCATTCAGACAAAATAAAGAGAGATCTTATATAAATCTCGTATTTAATATTGCGGTCCCCGTATGATGTGTTTATAGATTAGTTTCTTTAGGAAAGAAGCCATATGAGGACCAGGCCAGCAAGATCGCGATAACATCTTAGCCAAATGTAACAGAAATATTCATTGATTTTCATTATGGTGACCGAAGGTTCATTGTCACGTGTAAATGAAAACGCCGGCTCTTGAGCTCCCAAACGCAGCGCCAAGCGGTATGGAGTCATGGATTTATAATTAAAACCGCAAGCCATGCCTTAAAGGTTTGCTTCAAGACTTTAAGAACAAGACCTCGGATTAACATGGGACAGGATGAAACTCGGTGTAGACCAAGTCAACACCGAATTACGAACATGAAAGTAAATTGGATATCCTTGTTAGCCCCCGGTTACGGTAGGCGGAAGAGCTAACGATACTGTTTCCTTCGACTTCACTTTAATGAAAGATAGAAAAGCAATAAAGATCTGTTACTAAGATAGGACACACTGGGCAATGCTGTGATAAAACTTTTAGCTAAAATTAGAAAAGTGCAATAGAGTGGAGCTCAACTCAATCTGAATCCGCGGGGTGCATTTTGATCAGCAAAAGCGAGGGTGTACCGTTGTAATTGGACCTCGGGGTTTGTCAAAGTCAGAGTCGTCGTCTCGGCTACCAGAAATTGGACCTAGAGTTCGTGCCACCCCCAAAACAATTTTTTCTTTTCTGGGGACGTGAAATGATCAGAAACGTGTCTGTTGGGGAATGGACGTGTTCAATTAATATCAATTGCCGTCAGCTATGTCAGTGAATAAATTACAGATCACGGAGATAAACACGTACAGCAGCTGGAAAATCTCTGCTGATCATAGTTATGAAATCCACATGATTTTGTTTATTCTAATCCTGTTTTGCCGCTTGGCGCACTGAGATTGCTAAATATTTTATTTTTCAAATTGTTCAATTGCCCTCCCCTTGTGCTAGCGGTGGAGAACTCAGGAAATGTCATTCCGTTTACTTTTTGGTTGATACATCTTTCTCCCCGTGTATTAAGAATTTTTCTGAATAATGCCAATTGAACTGATCTTTCATTAACCACAACAGAGAGACCTTCGGCAAGAACCGAGAGTTGACATTTATTTACCGGCGACTGAAGCTGTGTATTTTTTTTTTTTTTTTTTTTAAGGGATATAATGCAATTATATTCAAACAATTACAGAAACGTAATAATAAAAACTCTTCATGTTGAAGGAAAGGGTCTTTCAAAGAAAGATAAAGGAAAAGAAGAAATAACATTCAAGAGAAATTGTAAAGATTAGTTCAAGTGGCAATATTGCCCAGATATTTAGCAAAACACAGATAAGCCTTCAACGAGATGAAATTCAATTTTAAATTGAACTGATTTGATTACACTACCGTCATAAATTTCTCATGCATGCATAATTCAATCTGTCTACACTCCCCAAGCCAGTGAATCTATTCACGTAAGCTTTCTGAAAGCTACGCTTATACCTGTTGGATTACAGCAAGACCTCTTGCTTCCTGGAGAGCTTTTTCAACGCTTTTTGCCCATTTCAAAGCGTTCGGAAACTCGAATCTGTTTATTAAGGGTTTTGTGCTTCAAGCGTTTAAATAGAAGAATTAATCTTTTATTGAGCCGTTCGCCAGATATTCAACACGGAAACGCGAGGGAAATAACCCAAAGAGATGACGTTGGAGAAAATCGAATCAAGCCCGCAGATTGGCTGATGTCAAGAGAAAATAGTGCCTTAAAATCTCATTGGTTTTTGCTTTAAGTGCCTGTCAGTTGTAAAAAGGCAGTTGTGCTTTCCAGGGGAAAGATATTACTGGCGATAATACGGACCTGAGGGAAGCTATCCGATTCTCAATTGTTCTGATAGTCGACGCCAGGTGGACGGCTAAATAAACATCGCGGTTGGTGAGCGTTTGCGCTTAAAAACCGCGATTTTAAAACCCCACCTTCATTACAAAATCATCGTTGTTGCTGTTGGTACGTGGTAAGGCTATGAAATATTAAGAGGCTCTTATTTTCAGTCAATTTAGTTGGTCTGAGGGAAGCCAAAAGCGAGAAAAGTCACGGCACTTCACGAGGGTAACTTTTGCTTAGCTCTAGCTGGCAGTTATGGATAAAATGTCTACAGCTAATCAAAACACATCGCACATAGACAAGGCAAACGGCAGTTTAAATGCGACGTCGAGCAGTACCACTACATCTATCTTTGCGGAGCTATTTCCCATGTTCGGTGTTTTGATCTGCGTTGTAGGCGCGCTCGGAAACCTTTCCGTCCTCTTCGCCTTCTTCACGCACCGTCGACTGAGAACAAAGCTCAACTGCTTCCTGGTCAGCCTGGCGTTCTCAGATCTCTTGCTGACCGGAATAACTACGCCTCTGGAACTGGAGTCTAAAATTCGATCGGGATTCACCCACGGCATCGTCGTTTGCGAACTCATGTACACCATTCACTTTGTCGCGTTGTCCTCCTCTTCGTTCAACTTGCTCGGGGTCAGCGTCTACCGCTATCTCACTATCGCCTTCCCGTTTTCCATGAAGCTCGTGGAGCCAGTTCGAGTCCTGACGGCAATAGCAGCGCTGTGGGTATATTCAGTGATCAGCGCGTTACTGCCATTGATGGGCTGGCGAAGCTTTCCCACTAAAGTCACATACAAACTCTGCTTGTTTTCCTTGGAACCAGAATACGCTCTCTTCATCCTTAGTGTCAACTGGCTCTGCCCGGCTGTTCTAGTTCTCGTCCTTTATGGGTTGATCTTCCGCATCGCCAGAATTCATGCGATCAAGATAGCTAAACAGCAAGTGCTGGAGGAGCGTGAAAGAATTCGCAGTCCCCTTTTTAAGGGAGCAAAAACTTTAGGAAAGATAGCGGCCGTGTATCTCATATGCTGGTTTCCTTACGTTATCGAGGCCATCCTCACAATATCACGCGCCCCGGTCGTCGTTCCCAGGGAAGTACACTACTTTTTTGTTTTGCTCTACTACGCAAGCTCGGCCATTAATCCGTTTCTTTATGCCGGACTTTGCACGGATTTCCGAGAGGTTTACAGTAAATGCGCAAGCAAAGGTTGTAGCAAACTTTCCGTGCTATTCCAACGCCTTGCTTCTTTGCCTCGTCGTGTTGTGTCATCGCTGTTCTCAGACGTTAGTGAAGGAAATTCTCATCGCAACACAGGTCGACGTAGGCGAGGTCGCACGAGGACACGGTCTGGAAGTTCGTCTTTTCAGCAACCAACTGTTGCTACTCTCGTTTAATTTACTGCTAAGTCTTGCAAGTAAAGGACTAACAGTCGAGCTTGAGGCATAAGAATCCCATGAGCTGGCCAGGCTAGTCTATGGCTATGAACATCCTACCTCTGGCACATCTCATTAGAGATATTGTTACCGAAAAAGGGAGAAGTTAGACGACAACTTTAAGTTCAGACTGCGACGCCGCCGTTGACTTCGTAACCAGTAGAGATTCTAATGCGTAGTCAGTTATAACTGGACTTGAAGACAAGCAATACGTAACTTGTAGCTCGACTTCTAGGGTTTTGATATGAGAACTTTCTACAATTGTAGAATGCTTTGATTGCACAAACGTTTAATTAACGAGCTTACGATTCCACTGAATTTTCAATGACGATTGAGCATGCATACATATTCAGGTTGAAGCTTGATTTACTAGCAAAAATGTTCGCGTCAGCGTTAGAACGCGTGTGGAGAGACGCGAAATTTACATATAGCAGATGAAGGGAAAGCAAGTGTCAATAAGTCTCGTTTGTATATGTTGTAGTTAGAAAGTAACGGCAACATGCAAACATGCAATAAAAACTAGTTGGTCAAAGAAGTTTTGTAGATAACGAAAAACGTAACATAAAGCTTTTCTAAACGTTTTCCTGTTATGGCGCAATCTTGAGAAAATTTTAAAAACATATTTATCATCAACTGTATTCATGTCAGGATAATTGGAGCCATCTATTTACACCCACCTTCTGCCATATGGCACGCAAACTTTATCCTTGCCTGACTTTTTCGTGGAAGCGTGTAGGTGTAATATTCAATTAACGTAAAGACACGAGTTTTGCCGAACAGTTTACATATTCAACTGTCGTGCGTGAAATAAATAGATTATCTCAGTTGTAGGTAGATCTGATCTGGACAAGATACTTTCAAAGATATTTTACATGCTGAATCAATAAACAACATAACAAGTTAAGAAAGTTAGGTCGTTGGCGTTCAGCTTCTCCGAATTTCGAGATTTTAATTTACTGCGAGGTGAACAAAAAGTAAATAGAATTTGCTGCAATTAGGACTTTTATCTTCTTTCGTGAGCGTGCGAGTGTACTATGGCAAGGAGGTTTCATCCTCGACCTTTGAACACTTGTTTTTCACGTGCAATCGCTAACAAAACAACAAAAACAGGAACACGAGTGAAAAAAAAAAAAAAATCGGAAATAGTAAATCAATGGGGAATTCAGCTTGTCTAAAGCACATCGTTGCCGGCTAATTGTCACAACGATGAGTTTCGTGGAGTTTTACTGCTTGTAAGTTGAAACGTTTAATTTCTTCTCCCACGTTCACGATCTACAAAAGGCGAAATTAAAAAATAAATAAATAAAAATGAAAATTTTAATTGCAAATGAAAGCCATTGCACTCTTTTTGTTTTACTTTATTTCGTTTGCTCTTGGTCAGGTGAGAAAACAACAACCAGCGCAAAAGCACATAACTTTATTTATTCAAGCAGGTTTCCACTAAAGAGCTCCCCCAAAGAATAATTGAACCGAATGAAAAACAAAATTAAAACTCGTCACTTGGTGACAGAGATTTATCTCACAAAATCAAGCCGTTCATTTAGTCTTTGATAAATAATTTTCTGACGGAAAGGGAAACAAGGGTATCGCTGTCTGGCGAATAACATTCTTAATGAAAATTTGAGTGTTTCATTTAACCACAGTGGGGAACATAAGCTAGTTTTCCTCCTGGTTTCCGCTTTAGCGAGGGAGATAAAATGCTTTTATCAGAACTGAAAGCTTTGAGAGGTTAACGTATTTGCTCGGCTAAAATAGCTAAGGAACAAATTCATTTAAAAAAGTAGTTTATGTTTGAACAGAGGGAGCTATAAAGTGACAGGAGGAAACAATAAGTGAAACCTACTTGAAAACATAACTCGGTAAACACTCGCTGGGTGTCTTAGCTAGCAGACAACACGAAAGCGACATATGATATGCCCACCGCTCCATGATGACTTAAACTGTTGAGATAGCCATCTCTGAAATGACAGCTAAAACACGAAATGAAATAAGAGAAATGCAAAAAACAGACTCAATCGTACGATAAGCTTACGATAACATACGATGCCCACTCAAACACAAATGGTTCGGGGTCGACGAAATTAAGTGGAAATAATTTTATAAATCGGTAACTTTAATTTGTTTGTATTAATTAAAGAGTTTGTAACTTAGTGACAAAATTTTACCGCTACCTTTCGACATGAAGAATATAACGTGTCTTTCCTGCTAACTAAAAAACTGAGCTCTTGTTTAATCCTGCGTGGAGCACTTCGACAGGTTTTAGCCATTTACTCGTTTTCTCTTCCTGTTTGCCTGAAGTACCTGTGTTTACAATTCCCTTTCAATTTTGGACCCTCGTTTTGTGACTACCACCCTAGATCTTACGCTAAGCATTCTAGAAAGTACTTCACAACGAGATGTATTTTAAAACTGAGAAAACACATTAACAGATCACTTCTTTCTAAGCACGATGAAAGCTGAGGACGTTTGAACCACTCGATCATTGCTTTGACAAAGTAAACTCTCCACCTCTTCCACCCACCGAGAAAACAACATCAAAAATTGTTTCATGCACTGTCTGGATTAATGAAATGAATTTCCTTGTTTGATAGAATATGTATGCGTCTGCAACTAATCCGTTTATAGCAAGCCTTGAATTTATTCATAGCTTATGGTGAGCTTGCCGGGAAAAATGTAAACTCAGTGACAGGGCCACCCACGCTTGAAACAACTGAGAAACAAACACCTGAAACAATCACATGGAATCTGCAATTAACCTTGACACTTTGTCGAAATGACTAGTCTAACCCTGCCTCCAGACGTCCACTATTTTGTTTCATGTCACTTTTTCCGCGTGAAAGAAAACAATAAGCAAAGCTGACATTAGAAACAAGAAAGTGGATTTGACACCGTAAAAACAGCAGAGGTAGAGATTCACACGCTTTGACAAGTTGTGAGAGGCGAACTGATTGAAATTCGTAGTCAAACGATGAAGCATTCAAAAGGCCTTCCATATTTCCCGATTTTCGCGCTGAATAGACTTCGCGCTGAGCTCAAATCATGAAAGTCGTCCTTGTCGGAAAAAGGTCCGTAGCGTTCCAGAGTGTTCCGACGACGCCCAAAAGTAAAGCTCGCTCTGCAAAATAATGGAATTTTATAGTTTATAGTGTAGTGCGCTGTTTTGTGAGCATTCATGCTCAGTTAATAATGGTTTATGAAACTTTATGCTCAGTGCATCTTCATAGCCATAATTCGGCCTAAAAAAATTAGAAGCCACAGACCTTCAAAGCTCCTTTAGCCAGGTTCTCTAAGGCCCCAGCTACACTAATGCACTTTCAAAAGTTTCCGTTTTCATCTAGAAGAAAACGAGGCAAAATGTTTTTAGCCACACTAGCGTCTTTTTCCCTCTGTCCACAATAAAATGATCGAAAACGATAATCACAATTGAGACCTGGGATTGCGCATGTGAGAACACTCTCGTTCCCAGAGCTTTGAAGTTATTATACTAGGTATGCGTTTTTCTTAATTCGAAGGCTCTTTTGTCGTTCGGATCGCCGTGTTCTTCGGTTTCGCATGATTCTTGCACTTGGAAATAAGATCGACTTTTTCACGATCCCAATCCCTTGTCGTATGGTGCCTTGTACATTGAACAAAGCTCGCAAAAAGTAAAGCACAATCACATCATAAGATAATCCGAATTATTTATCACATTATTTGAAACCGTTTCCGAAAGTCTTCTTTTTCATCAGCGTTTTCGGGCGTTTTAGAGTTTTAGTGTGAATGATAGGCGAAAACGTGTCAAAACGTATGCGCGTTTTTAAACGAAAACGGATTAGTATGGTTGGAGTGTATCTCTGTTGCGTAACAGGAGTTACTGAGTAAAACTAGGAAGTAATGCTTCTGCAATGTATATGCATGATGGGATTGACCAGTTATCTAAGCGAGATTTGAATGGTATATATACAGATTTACGCAAGCCTAAAAGCGGAGCTCCTACCTCGGGTTATTCACCCAGGATATTAAGCGAAAATTTTGATTTGAGTTTTGTAACTTTGCGGTAAGGTTTTCTGTATATTGTTTGGCCCTCTGTTCACACGAAACAAAAGCAGTGAAAAATATTTGTATACAAGAAAAATTTGTATACAAGAAAAATTGTTAACCGTTTAATCCTGGGTTAGCGTTTCCGAACAAACTAGCTCTGATTACAACAAATTGTTTTACAATAACTGCAGAAATTCTCGCTTGCTCATGACTAATTTTCTTTGTCAATAAACGGACAGACACATGAGTTTATAATTTATGCGATGCGTCAACGAGCGAGAGCGGACAATTTGTTATTGTTAAAAACAAATTGATGTCATTTTTTTTTATGCGTCTGTCCTGTTATTGACAATGAATTTCGTCATAACATTGTCAAAGTAGCTACATCTACTTTGACAATGTTATGATATAATCAATGATCAATAACAGGACAAAAGGATGAAAAACTGACGTCAATTTGTTTTATTTGACATGAGCCCGCGAACCAATCAAAAACCAGTGCTTAGTCAGCGGTCAACTTCAAAAAGCAGTGTAGTCTTTTCACGTGATACTGGTTAGCAGATACCTTGTTTTGACGGGTGTCAACTGCACATAACATGGATGTCCAATATTAAAGAAGGACGCTATCTGACCAAGGCTGCATGTCTCTGTCAGCCTATTAGCTGGAGTATGGCCGCCATCTTTCGCGACTCCGTCGCCGTCGTGGTGCGTACGCGCCCACGAGCAATACCGCTGGCCATTTTTACCACGAGAAAAGTGATTCACGGGTTTCTATGAGTATGGGCTCCGCTTGGCCGCCCTTTGGGCTGCTGGAGCTCCGCTATAAAAAAAATACCTGTCTATAATTCTCTTTCCTTTTTTGCATTTGAATCACCTCTTGATTCAAAGTTCGGAAACTTAGGAAAGCAGGTATCTCCTATAGGGATTCTATTGCTTTCCCAGTGATCAAACAAGACAAGGAGGTTCAGATAAAACTTCACTGTAGTATCTTCGTTCCGGCGTTAGAAAAACATAAAATTATCAAAACTGTATCGCCTACAAAAGGTCCTCACTGGCATCAAATGGTCCCAAATGCCTCCCAAATTAACTCACCAGCTCATAACTATTCAAATTTTGGTTTCAATTTACAGTTATTTCCAGCCTCCCCAAGGTTACAATGTAGACCATATAATGCTGTGGGCTGCCTTCACCCTAGCCATTTTTGGTTTTCTACGTGCAAGTGAATTTACTTGTAATAGCAGTAGTTTTGACCCTACTGTCCATCTTTGTCTAAGGGATATTACCTTTATCCCTAACATTGAATCCCCCAACCAAATGCTGTTTCCATTAAGCAATCCAAAACTGACCCCTTTCGCAAAGGCCCACCACCTCTATTTGTTCTGTGATGGCTATGAGAGACTACCTGCTACAATGCAAACCAGCTGCTACACGCCCTTTGTTTACCTTCACCAATGGCAAGTGGCTCTCCCCTGCCTCCCTGACTAAGGAGCTCCGTTCTGTACTGCAAGGATGTGGCCTACCTGCTGATCATTATTTCACACACAGTTTCCATACTGGTGCAGCTGCCACTGCAGCCGCAGCAGGGGTCCCTTTGTGGCTTATCAAGGTACTGGGCCGCTGGAGCTCAGACTGTTATGAACGCTACATCAGAACTCCTCAAAAACACTATTAGCTATTCCTAACTCGAATTAGTCATGGATAATTCTAATGTTGTAATTTAGGTCTACTATAAGATCTGCTTGGACCCTTTCAGCCCTATTATCAACATGCAAATTCTCCCCACTGGCTTACCCTATTTACTATAACACTAGTCGGTCGAAAGAGATTGATTCCCAACAGGCCTTATTTTTTTTATTTAGCACAATTTCTTGTCCTTTACTGCCCACAAAGCAGCAAGACTCGCATCAATTTCAATGCTGCTTACACCATTGGGCTGAAAGGGTCAATCATTTCAGTTAATTCCATTATCTATTGATTTATAACTTTGTGAATCTAGTTAGTATTATTCATTGAGAACCATGCTTCCTGTATATCACTGTGGGTGGCACAGACCTCCTACTAGTATGGAGGTCTACTTTCCTTTTCTTTCCCGTGGGGTGATTGTGTTCACCCCCTCCTCCTCTTGGGCTAGCAGTGGGCTCACACAATCGTGGCAGGAAAGTGCATCCTAAGCTGCACTTTGCCCCACAGTAAGTGCTATGGCCACCCTTGGAAATAGGTCCGGATCTCTCCAGGATGGTGTCATCGTACCATCTGACCTATTGTCCTCCCAGAGGGGCACCCCCTCTTCTGGT
>Ga0126339_10001281_pt1 | contig 16763 bp, 7 predicted proteins | sample OrbTmetagenome_2_FD_92532 | JGI IMG/M metagenome (GOLD analysis project Ga0126339, IMG submission 92532) | Coral microbial communities from Petempiche,Puerto Morelos, Mexico - Orbicella T R C metagenome | ecosystem: Host-associated > Invertebrates > Cnidaria > Coral | place: Petempiche,Puerto... | reverse complement strand
CTCTTTTAATGGTATTTTCCCGCAGAAACCTCCATTGCAAGCTAGTTCCGGTTGATACCGAGAATACGAACATGGCCTATTAAGTGACTGAAGCTGAGAAAAAAAAGTAAAATTAAGTAGAGTGGAGCAGAGTAGAAAGGAATAGAGTTGGGTGGAGAAGAGTAGAGTAGTAGAGTATTTTCTTGACGATTTTTAAATGAAAAGCCGCCTTTAGCCGGATAACCGTCACGAGCTATCTCTTTTTTGTATTGTAGGTCCATTACCAAAAGGCCCGACCATTGATTCGCTGGAGGTTCTCGCAGCCAAATATTCTAACGTCAACCTGTCATGCTGGATTGACTATGATCCTGGTTTTTTCTTATGTTCAGGAGAGTGGTACTTAAATGACAACCAGGCGCCCTTGGAGAGGGGTGAAAAGTACAAAATAGTCGAGAAGAAAACACTAAGCAAATGTAAGACAGAGTTCATCCTCTCTATTTCTAACGTTACGAAAAATGACCGAGGAACCTACAGTTGCCACTGGCTCTGCGATTTCATAAACACCACAAAAGCTGCCATTGACTTGAAAGTTTTTGATAACCAGCCGACAGGTAAGAATCTTGAAAGATCAAACGCAAAGGAATTCATATTTTAATCGCTATACTGTTCTACTATCTTGCAATTGTTCACCGGCATGGATTCAGTTTAACGCTAGTCATCTTTACCACATGGCAGTTTCTGATCAACGACGTTCGCGTCGAAATATTCTAACATTCATTTGTTTTTGAAACGCTAACCATGGCGAAATTACGGATAACTCATGTCCAAAATGAAAAAAATGAAAAAAAAAAAAAAATGGATGGGCACCGTTTTTTTCAGAAATAGGATGCCCGAAATACCACCCTAATAGATCTTACCAAGTGCACAGATGGTAACAGCATAAGATAAAGTCTTTATTTATCGAGGGTTCACAACTCTAATTAAAGGTATCGTGGCTACGAAGACACGAAGAGTAAAAGTATACAGCTGACGTTATCTTCGTCATTTATTCTTCATTTTGTGATAGTATTTCGGATGAGATGATCAGGTCAAGAACGTCTGCACTTGAACCAACCCTAAAATCTCTTCTCAACAAAGCTTTAAATTCGTATACCTTTCCTTTTTTGTGTTAGGTAGGATACATTTTACAAGTATTTATAAATTCAATTAAGTTGTTATCTATTCTAGTTCAAGCAACAACTGAAAGTGCGACCACCTCGCCGAAAAATGCTTTGCTTTCTTCTCCGCCTTCAGGTCAGTGCTAGACTTTTGTTCACAGAAAACTGCTTCCGTCATCCATCTAGTGTGTCTGTCACATTATTGGCAGTGTCCTTTCTTGACACTTATGTTACGCCATGCTTCTACGCACAAGGAAGGGACTAGAAGCGCTGTGTCATCCCAAATAACTTCGGCAATAACTACTTACAAAAAGTCTTTAAAACCACATTGACGGGCCCGGAGAGAACATCGTACTGTTCACTCATATGGAATGAGGGTACAATTAGTAACCAGGAGGCCCAATTATATAGGTGAACAAAAAAATCCTTCTCAGGTTCTTGAAAAGTTTTTGCGCACGATTGTGCTCAACGAGAAATGATTCACCAATAACGTAATAGATTTTTACAAAGAAGAAGTACTTTTTGATATTCAACAGGACAAAGTGAAGACATTTGTTTAGCTCTAGATTCTACTGACGCCATTAGGAAAGAGTCTTAAATGTGTTTTGGCGCCTTTTTTACTTCACAGGAATTCGCAGAGAGTGGCTCCTGCTGATCGTGATTTTATCAGCCAGTATCGGTGTGCTGTTCATGTTATGTGTTTGGTTTGTCGTGAAGAAAAAGAAGGCATCTGCACTGTACACCAAAACGCGTAAGTTGCAAACCTTTGACCTCATGAATCTCCAAGGCTAAAGGGGGGATGTTAGTCCAAAAAAGTCAAATTAACCATAAAAGAGACTTATCTGGGCTTGGCTCTCTGGCCCTTGAAAGAAACGGATCTAAAACAGACATAAGAAGAGTTATAGTAATTTTAAGAACGGTAAAGACATCGACATCGAATATTTTGAGTCATGAGTAAGCCCAGAAAGATCAATCTGCACTACAAACACATTTTGACGACGTTCATTTATTTCTTCGTATGCAGCACTAAAAGATACCTTGAAGAGTAAAAGCGTTGATGTTTTGTCTTGAAATCCATAAGAGCTACCAAAATCTGCAAATTGGACCGCCTCTAATGTTCCAGGTTACAAAATGTTGTAAAAGTTAGTTTTCACGATCAGTTCTCTTGTCGAGTTTTAGCTCTAAACCAATGAGAACGTGAGAGTTCGTGTTGTTTTTTTTAATACCATTGATTTGTCATATAATCACAACGAAGACAATGGAATTAGCGATCGTTCGTCAACACATAATGTTACCCTCTCAGAGTCGTTTGGAAGGAAACAGTTGTATTGATAGATGTCATGAGACAACGCGCTGTTGGGTGAGACATTCCAACTATATGGCAACTTCATTTAACACGCCTATATTTCTACTTTGTCTGAGATTAACTAACGGTTTTTTTGTTTTTTGTTTTAGGCAATTCCATTGCCTTGGATCTAGCCGGTGGTTACTGAAGTATCCAAAGTCTCGTTGAAGCTAAACTCCCTTTTATGAGTAAGATAATATAGAAAAAAGAGAAAACACTTATAAACAAAATTTCTAAACTTCTGTCATTTTGTGAGTTCAGGGCAAGTTGTGCGATCACTAATAGCCAATGACCGACGATAAGGCGTGTAATATCTTAAGTCTTATAAGACCAAATTTAAGTCCAAATCCTTGGTTTACATTGCTTAGTCCGGAAGGGATGTTTTGGTTTGGCTCGGTTGCTAAACGTTACCACGCATCGATTTCATCGTGTTAAGCAAGCCCCCTTAAGCTGGATTATATAACAGTTACCCAGTTTTCGCCGAACTTTAGGCATTTTTCCGCAAGATTTAGGAGGATTCGAAGCTGAAATCGCATTCATTTAAACGGCGCGCGCTGGCGCTTTCCACAAATTTCAACTTGATTTTGACTTTTGCAACGCGAATTTTCATTGGCTCATCTGTTGTCAGGTGCGCGTTTTGATTGGCTTGTAGAAAAGATGATTGTCCAGAGCGTGTATTGAGAAAATTTATTTGGATCAATAAGTAAATAAACACAATTTCTCTTCATTTGTCGAATTGTTTTTGAGAAGTATTTTGTGAAAGTAATAGAGAACTTTTTTCCGTGTTTACATAGCCGCATCTAAACACTCGGGGGTTTGGGAGAATTCTCGAAAGTTATGCAAACCCTCGACTGTGTGCCTTCGTGTTTGGATGAAGCTGTGTATACACGTAAAAAGTCCTCTATTGCTTAATTATGAATAAGAACTAAAACATTTTAAAGCTTCACGTTGCACACAATTGCTGATTGATTTTATAGATTCCATCTACAGGGTCCTTTTCAAGTGTGGGGAAAAGCTCAAAAGCCGATTAACCTAATTCCATGATTCATATTGTTAACCAAGGTTCTTACTTCTGTTGTTTCAAAGCTTATTTCACAGATAATTCTAAATTACGGTTTGACTTTGTCTAAACTTTAAAAATGCCATGAGGAGAAAACAAAAACAAAAAAGAAAATGATAAAACTCCACACAGATTACTTGATAATATTGTAACTTTAGTCCACTATATTAGCTAATCCTCGCTGCTTCCAGAACTCATCCTGGCCCTGATCATCTTCAATGCATAATCCAAGATACTTTAAAACCTGCCTATAACTCCTGTCGACAAAATGCGAACCAAATTTCAGTAACAGATTATGAACACAAGGTAGTTGTGGTAACGGACCCGTTGTTGTATTACTGACACCAGGAACATACGTTATAATAGTTTAGAATCATTAAAAGCTTGACGAGGGCGCAGTTACTAGTCGTTCAAAACGTTCTTTAAATCCTCTTCAAAGAAACTTCGAAAACGCAAAGAAGCGGCCGCCATTTAGTCAATTACCGCACTTTGCTAGGCTACTCACTATCTACAACAGAATAGGTAGTGAGCAGGGTTGGCAATAAGAAAATAGGATCCGTAATAGAACGCTAGAAAATTTGACCAGCTTGAACGATCTCTAGGCTGGAGATGAACTGTATTAAATGGATAAATGATTGCTTCGGAAAAGCTTTCATATTCAGTGCCCTACAGTGATCTTTGTGCAACATTTCCAAAGGATTTTCCATTCTCTATTACCACTTGAAGTAAGAACCAACCTTTTTTAGAAGAATTAAGCAGGATTTTTTTCCTTTCAGTTTCCTTTATTTTACTCATGTGTACTTACGAAGTCCCAGCTAGTGAACTGAGTCTTCCATCGTGACGCGTGTTTTGGCGAGCTCACTTGTCACTATTTTCTGCACTATTAACATCTCAGGTGTACTTTAGTAACTTCATTTTAACTCGATCTAAAACTGTCAGATTTGCATACTGTTTGGACTCAAATTAACAGACCCAATTGTGGGCTTATTGCGGCAGTGATTTAACGGTAAAACAGGAATTGAGAAAACTCCTACCTGTCTGCAGGTCATCGACTACTTTCAAATCAATGGCAGCTTTTGTGGTGTTTTCGTACTCGCAGAGCCAGCGGCAACTGTATGTTCCCTCGTCACTTTCCGTAACGTCAAAAATGGAGAGGATGAATTCTTTCTGGCATTTGGTGTGCGTGTCTTTTAGTTCCACTTTATACTTTTTACCGCTTTCAGGCAGGGGTTCTGGTTCGTCGTTTAACTTCCAAAGCAGTTCTTCTGGACAATAGTCATCATAGTCAATCCAGCATGACAAGCTGACGTTAGAAGATTTGTGCGCACGAATCTCCGATGAGTGATTGGTTGGGCCTTTTGCTAATGGACCTGTGTTAAAAAAGCGTGAAAAGAAAGTTTTTGATGATTTCTAGATCACTTATCTAAAACATAACAACGTCTCCCGAAGAATAGTTTTCTATCGTTTGCATTAATAGCATCACCTCCCCCACACAAGATCAGTGCTCAATTCGCGCTAATTCAAATCACGGCATTTTTTCCAGCATGAAAAGTGGTACAGCCCCATAGCTAAAAAACCCAGTTAGGGTTTATCTAAGGGACCCATTCAGGGGATAATAGCAAGGATATTAATAGCAAGAGGCATATATAGTTAACTTTGCAAGGAATAAATAGTTTTACTTACATTCATATATCATCTGTATCTCAAAGGACGCGCTGCTCGGAATACTGTTTCTTGCACTGCACTTGTAAAATCCTTCCTGCTCCTCACGTCCCGGCGGAAGATGAAGTGTGCTTCGGAGAGTTTTTTCGCCGTTCTTCTCTTTCTCGTCCTCTGAGTGATAAATACCTTCTGTTTCGTTTGTGATTAGTTCTCCATCCTTGTACCAATGGACCTCGTGTGGGAGTGGCATTCCCGAGAAAAAGCATTGCAAATCCCTTGGTTTGCCTTCAATTATATCATTCGGTGAACTCGTGACCCAGGCTATTTTCAGTGCACCTAAGTGATAGAATATGGATGCATCTTGGAGTAAAAACCGTTAACTGAATATGAAAAAGATAAATGAAGTAGAATACTTGTATCGTAAGTCGCGATCTCTTCATCTTTTCAGTGTCTGCACCAGCTGTAACAATTGATCGCTCATGTAATTTAGTAAGTGCACTTAATTTTCCTTCATTATGGCAATTCCTCAGCTACAATATTGAAGAAATGATGCGAAAAATTTATTTAATTTGACACATGTCTTTTCGTCCATATTTCAAAAAGTGAAGTCAATTCATATTGTCTATCGCAAGTATACTCCGAGGAAGAATTAACGTTTCTGTGCGACGTATTCAGTTTAAAAGCAACAAGATTCTCCCGAATGCCTCATTTTATTTTTTATTCGTTTGTTCATTTTTGATTAAAGAAGATATGAAAAACATTTTAAAAGAAAAATAAACGCTATAGTATTTCGTTTCGGCGTCATCCTTTCCCCATTATCAAATGTAGATTTAAGAGGGAAGCTGGAATAACTGATTTATGAGATGTTGCTAATCAAAGAATAAAAGACCAAACGTAAACACAAGCAGACCCTATTCGGGCAAAAGTGTTTAATTAGCCGACATTGCTCTTGACATTTTTCTTGATCCTTAACACCTAAACTAGTATATTTCTGAACTGAACGACTTAAATCTGCATTTGATAATGGCGAGAAGATGACGCCGAAATGTCATGTTATAGCGTTTATTCTTCTTTTATATTGTTCATTTTTGTAAGTTAAAGGAAATTCCAGTGGAATTTTGTTGCGCGGGCTAATCAACAGAAATAAGGTTTCCTTCCAATACTGCATGTAACATTGATGAAAACTGGGTTCAAAATTTGTTATTGCATGCTACAGACTCAGGAAATAGTTTCTCAAGTTGATTTTAACGTTGCATTACTAATGGCTTCGTTTTACTCAAACTGTTGCTGATTGCAATGTGCCACCTATTTGGGCTTCGTTTTTGCCACAGGACATAAGGAGACTTCAATATGCTTATCAACATGCGTCTTGGGATTGAATAGAGGTAACTATGGACACGTAATATAAACAATTTGAAAAAATCAGTCTTGGTATTCCGTCAAGCTTTGCTCGAAGACAGGTTTGGAAGATTATGTGAGACTTATGTTACTATCATGACAGATTTAAGTGGCATCAGGCTTCAATATAAGTAGCATCAGGCTTCCAGAGATTCTTACCTGTTTGTTGTTCACGACTTTCCCTCACAGTCGATGTTGGGGCACCTGTTCGGTGAGAAAAGTCACGATGGGTAAGGTATGGCCGTATATGTTAAAAACGTTTTGAAATGTTCCTCTGGTTATTCCTAATTAGAACAAAGTAACTCCGTTGTTGAGAAGAAAAACTCTGTTACGATTACAATAAAAAATCGAAACAAAAAAACTTAGCAAAAACAAAACGGTAGCAACCATTAATTTTCGTGAAGTCAAGTTCATGCTAACAAAAAGAATATTATACTTATATTTGAGATCTTATAGCCTTTTCGATAAACAATTAAAAGACGAACCCATTCCAGCTGAACACAATGAAACCGTTAGTACTTCGTCACTCGATGAATGGAATAACGTGCGCATTAATGTTTAATGTTCATTAATGTTGCTGTTTTTATTCCTCGCCGTTTTCTTTACTCTCAACTCAAACTAGTCAACACTAGGTAGAAACCAAAGACACTTCATTAGCATGGATACACTCCCTTATATGAGCTAATAGGCTAATTAATATAAGCCAGATAAGTACGTGCGGGACTTAGGCTATTACACGTTGTGGCGTGCCGTTTTTCTCTGAAATAAGGTATTCATTATGAGAGTCTCATGTAGGGTATGTTTTGCACTCTGACCTTGAATTTGGAAAGTTATTTAGAAGGCAATTTTGTTGCCTGTCTCAAACTACGTAGATGGAAGACACTACTGATTAGCTAAGGTCATGTATTGTAGACGTGTACACTGTACAAATTTTAAATGTAAGAAGTAGGTTACCGCATTTTAAACCAAAGCTGATAGGGGATAGGTTTCCTCGGTTTTAGGAAGAGAATTCGATAATTTGATCATTATTGGCCATACCAGTGAATAAAATATCACGAGAAACTGCAACCGATCTAAAAAGTCAACATATGTTTGTCCCCATTTAGGAATGACGTGTTGCTAATTTTATCCTACATGGGGACTGCATTTCACGAAAAGGAATAGCACAATTCTTACCTATAAATGGCTTCTGGCATCGATCATTAATTTACGTAAAAACTGAATCAAACGAGAACAGTCGACAAGGTCAATATCCTTAACTTAGCTCTTTAGTGAAGGCTACAGTAAAATCCAAGTTGACAGGGTTAAAAAATTGCATGTCGTAGTCCCTTGTATTCTCACAAATGATCGATGTCACGGCGATGATAGCTACTATAAGACTGATAATTTGGTTTAGCCCTATTTAAAGCCCTCACAAATCAGCTAATATAAATTTCGCAATAGTTTATGTTGACAAAAACAGATGTGTCATATCTCAACTGATGTGATAACGATACTAATAATAAAGCCGAACACATCCATAACTTTTCATTTTTCCTAACCTCCCACAAATAATCGAAATTTTTTGGATTGGTATTCAGTCGTTATTCATGTGTGCATGTAGGCGTATTGATTATTCATGGTAAAAAATTGAAATATTCCATACTCCTTTACAGTTCTAGACAAGACTTGATTTTCATAATTCCTCTCAATAAACACTCCTTAAATTCAAGGTTATCACCTTAAATACTTCGAATATTAGGCACGTAATGCCATAGAGTTTTTAAGAAGTCAAAAAAAAAAATTATTGTGTCACAAGCAGGGCGATCTTTAAGTGCAGCGATCATAGCCTGCACATAAAGCCTCCGAAATATTTTCAAACGACCAAAAATGCCTTCATCCCAAAGATATTTTACTTGATTCTTAAATCAACAAGAATGTGGGATAGATCATTCAAGTGTCCACGACTCCTTGATCTTAATAGAGTTTATAACTAAATCGATCCTGGAGGATTGAATCGAGACTGAAAATAGCTGCGTACAATAATAGGTGGTGAACGGTGCGGGAATGCGAGAGCGTTTTTTTCTTGCGAGCCCAAGCCATTTTGACACCAAAACTTCAAAGTCAGTTAAATGCGAGCTCGTGACGTTCAGGTTCTTAGACGATCAAACGTCATAAATAAATCGGTAGTTCGAGACAGCTTTGTGAGAAAATATCGAGACTCGAGACGCACATAGCCGCTAAAAATCGAGACTGCGAACTCGTGAAATTCGACGAAAATTTTGGGGAGACCTATGGGTTTTAAAGGGCCATTTACCATTCCTAATAATGACAGAATAACTCAATTTTAAGACATACCTTGGATCATGATAAGTGACAAAGAAAACAAAACGTATTTCACCAAACAAAGTTGGTGTTGATTCTTTAAACCGTCCATCCCAGTCTAGCCGCAAATTGCAAACTCTCTCAGCTTGGTCGATCTCGCTTAGCTTTTATAATATCCTCTTCATATTGTTTACGCCCTCAATTTGTAGGCGTTTATTATTCTACTAACAATTGGCCTATTCAGCCTACAGGAAGTGCTTCGGGAAAGTGCTCATGATTCTATCAGTATGCATGCAGCTTTGCTGCATAGCAGAATGACTAGGAACCCTACTATATTTGTCCTATGTAAAAGTATGTTGCAATTTTGATAGCATAACTGCAGGGGAATGTAGGGTAGCTTGGGGGTCTCAATGGTGGACTGACAACAGCTCTTTTTCGCATTTATAATGTTCTCTCATTACTTGTCTTGTTACCAAATGGAACAAATTTTGGCGGAAGCTTAATTTTGCCAATTTTAATTTTTGTGTGTGTTATGCAGGATGCAACTTGTACGATTCGGAACGATAAGGAAATAATTTCTGCGATTTCTAACACTGACGTGACATGTTCGACTTCTTCGGGATAAATATTATTTTGCAGCCAAAAAAAAAGGAAAAGAGGTAAACCACAAAAGTTTGAATAACCCTATTTCATCCGTATTTATCTGGCTGACTGATGTATTGATAAATATTCTGCTAGAAAGTTCCTCATTGCACGCAAAGGGCTAAAAATAACTTATTTTTCTTGAAATTCCGCCTGCACTGATTTTCGGTAAGACGCAAAATGAGATATGAGCCGGATAATATCAAAAGGAAACACGCTTCGTTGTGGGCTAACAAACATCAAAGTGAGCCTACACAATGGTCTCATTGACAACATAGCGCAGCAACCGCGTTCTCCGTCTTTGTCCAGGGGGGATACTCCCTTATATGGGTATATAGATACGTGCGGTGCCACACGGGATGTTTTTTGAGACGTTTTGGTCTGAAATAGGGTATAGTTTGCGTACTCCGGTCTATGTTTTTAAATCAGGTCACTTCTTCATCATTATAATTAAGACCATCAACATGGCAAAACCCAGTCTCAGATTATGTTTGTTTACGTTCACCGTGTACGTGCTGGAACGGCTCTTCACTCGCTACAGTCACGCGCTTGGCACACTCTCCCGCGCTCTCAGGTCTTAAACAGGGCATCAAAGTTTTGGTCTGAAATAGACTCGAAAAAAATCGTTTTTTGGTCTAAAATAGGTTTAGGGATTCAAGAAGGTCGATGTACACCCATCGTCCTGGAAGTACCTTCTGGAGTTTGTACTCAGTATTGCTTAATTAACTACTATTCACGTCCGTGCATCATCAGCAACTCTGTGGTTTGTTCTGAAGTTTGTTTTAAACAGCGGCTTAAAGCGGTAACGTCAAGATAATGACTCATTATACTAGTCACTTTCATGTTGACTCAATTTACAATCGCTTTGAATTTTCAGTTCAGTTCACCAAAGTCTGTTCGAATTGAAAAATTTGTTTCTTTAAATTGTCGCTCAATCGAGAGAAAAACCAAATGGCTAAATTAGTTGCCGCTTAGAGCAATAGCTCTAAGGCGAATATATTTGACTGGAATCCTCTTTCACTTTGTTTCCTTCGCGATTAGTACAAAAAAAGGGTATTTAAAAGAAATCCGCCCCTTTGAGAAAAGAGAAGAGGAGGCTTTTCGCTATTTGTAGACAGAAAGAAAACTAAATACGACGAATACGAAATAAAGCTTGATTGAATGAGTCCTCCATGAAAATAAATTTCATTTACATCTAACAGTACAGCCCGGTTATCTCAAGCAATGATAAGCTGATAATAACATTTTAATCAGTTTACCTTAAATTTTAATAGCCTGCTCTTGGTTTAGAGCAAGGGCGAGGAGACAAGACTAAAAAATACCTTTCACCTTTCAAGTTGCTTACCTGTTATCCAATTGTGTGGGTGCGTGCTTAGCACCCCAGCAGGTTTAAAGGTCTTAGCTAAGTTCCAAATCGCATTTCTGTTCATGAAGATCAGATCCGCTCGAGTAAGACCTCGAGTTACAAAACTCTAAATTGTACTGATCCGGCAAGCATCTTAGAGGCAAAAATGAAGACACAAGAAAATTAAAAAACTATTTAGAAGAGGTGTTTCATGCTTCGCAAGCAAGGAACTCTTTTAATACTAAACAAATATACCAGAACCTTTGCGGTAACGCCTTCATATTGCCATAACCACTAGCCATTTGTAAAAACCGGAAAACACCAACTACAGTCAAAATGAACCTCTTTGCAGAAAGCTCATTTCCGATTTCTTGACTACGCAGTGCTCCTTTTTCTGGAATTCTCTTGCACGCATCAATGTTTAGTTTTGACCAAGAGAAAAGATCCTGATGTTTTTTCATGCTTCCCTCCATTTAGTATATGGCCAAACTCAAAATATCAGTTCCTGCCAATCTTTCAAGATATTGGGGCAGATGAGTAAACTATTCACATAAAGCTAACTAATTTGTCTTGTGAAGGATATTGACGTATATTTTGAAGTATGTTCTTTCTTCTGTCATTCTGAGCACTTTGTCAATGTTAGAGGTCGCAGTGGTTGCAGTGCGAGGCCAGAGTGAATCAGGAACACGGAATGTGTTCCTACGTTTAACACCTGAGCCAAACGTAAACATCCCTTCCGGACTGAAGAACGTGTACAGAGGTCAATGAAACACGAATTTTTCAATTTTTTTTTAAATAACATTTATTCTGTAATTGGTAAAGACCTGAAGGAAGACCACAAGCTGCATGCAACTAATTTAAAACACCAGATTATAGCTCAGTCAAAAGAAATGTCGCGCACAGGTGGACTGTTTGTTCTAAGAATTGCTGATCATCAGGAACATGAAATCGAAACTTACCATGCATTCAGATTCTGTTCGCGCCAAACTTTTTACGTCACAGGACGAACTAACAAAGTTGACCCTGAGGACTTGACCAGAAGAACTCTTACAACGGTATGATTTAGAGAATGGCGAATCTTGTTAACCCACTGTTTCCGGTTACCAGCTGTTTCCTAAGCTGAACTTAGAAAACCAGACAAGCACAGCTTGAGGCTGAAGTAAACTATTCATTCCAGTCTGGACCAGTAATCTCTCAGTTCATACTCAAACCAAAATGGTTTTAGAAATCTCTCAAGGTGGAACATTTGACAGACCAAAGCGGAATCGGCACAATATCACCGCCCCCAAACCACTACAACGGACTGACGCCGGATGGCATTTTGAGGGGGTTGTATTTGAACTCTAATACTACACCAAACTTTTGATTGCTTATCAGGACACTTTGAAAGGAAAAATGGACGTCTAAATGAAATTTTAATACTAAGAGGTTTAACATACACAACTTACGAAGGAATGAGTAAACAGATTAACATGTATATACGAATGCTGTGCTGTCTTATTAGCAGGCACGTGCCGTATTACTGTGTACAGTATGTTAGGATTCCAGTGAATTTCTAATGTGATTATTACCTATGTCAACAACGGGAGATCTAGAATGATCAAAGTTAATCCACGCGTGGGATGCAAAGTTCGAGCAATTTTTGCATTTCTCTTCTGTTATTATTTTCGAGTCTTGAAAGAGAGGCCAGTTTCGCAATTCAGAGATTGAGTGCGCGGGCAAAGCAGATGATTTTGTACATTACTCCTTGGATGGGAACAAAAATTCAAGAAAATAATTCTTCTTGCAGTATCCTAAACTCGCCAGTGATTTGAATATTATGCTATAATCATTAAATCATTGAGTCAGCCGGTGGGTAGGCAGACAGCCCACGTAGAACATACCAAGTGTCTGTGCGTTGCTCAATTTTCTCCAAGAAAGTTGGATTAAATGAATCATTCGGTGAGACGTTCCGAATAGTCAGCTGAGTAGTAACTAGTTGTACATCGGTCCACTTAAGTTCTCTTCTGTTTCCTCGATTTTTCGATCTTTAGACATTTCATATTGGTGTAGTTCGGTGGCTGATTCGCCTTATCCACTTGACCTTTTACAAAAGGCGTACAATAGTGTACAAAAGACTAGGGCGGGAGAGAAAGAAAAATGTTACTAACTCGATATTGAGACTACCTTGTCTCCTGGTAATGGATACACATAGGATTTAAACTTTGGGGTTTTTTTTGAACCGTTGACAATATCTCAGAAATAAGGTAATAAGACCTAAGGTTTCCAAGAAATGAACAGAAAAGCTGTAATGTAATGAATCCGAGAAGACTTTAAAAGCTGCATCAGAACGATCAACCAGATAAAGAACTTATAGTGCAGGCTAAAATTAACTTAGACTACTGTAACACCACTCCAGATAGCCTTAAACAGTGTTTCAAAGCATTTGAAAAGAAAACCGATGTTGGTTGTCCCTGAATAGTAACGATAAACAGGCAATGGATGACGTTGGGTTATCAAGTCTAGCTCTAATGAAATAAGATGATTTATCGACTTGCCATTAAGTACTTTATTTTCAACTTTCAAAAATTATTACCACGCAAAGTAGTAATTAATTCTCCAATTTGACTTCAATCATCAATGCAACCATCCACGTCTATGATAAATAACACCAAGAAAATATTTTTGAAAGGAAAACTAGAAACCTAATCTGACGATCGTGTGGTCAATCATGGGTCCTCCAGTGAGACTGATAGCGGAAGCTCATTCTGCGTGTGTCCGAGTGGTTAAAGACCAGCTTGCTTCCTTGCTTCCATGTCGATAATATTCAAAACTCGTAGCTTTCATTAAGAAGCTAAGAAATGGGAAGCATATAATAGCATTATTCAATGAATAAGAAACATTTCCGTGTTTTTATCGAGTTTTAGCAACACGAGTGAAAGCTTTGGAGAACGAAAGAAAAAATCACTCACTCGCTATTACCTTTTGCAGCACCATTACGTTGGATCGCGCTATCGAGTATTAGTATAAATCTACTAGCGTTCTATCACGAATGCCGCTCTCTGATTGGTTACGCCTCTCACTATCAATTCTGTGATAGATAGTGAGTAGCGTAGCAGTGTGCCTTTGTTAACAATCACGCGATATAAATCTCGAGCTCATAACCTAATTGTTTAATAGATATGCCCACTTTATCGCGCACTTTTTTATAGGGTGTCTTCTAAAATGCTTTACTGGTGAAATATGAAGAATCTTAAGGACTTCGAACTAACCATTTCTTACTGATAATTTAAAAACGTCATGACATTTTCTTAGGTTGTGGATGCGAGCGTTGAAATTCTGTCCAAAGAGAGCTAGCTGGCTTACTTCGGTCTTATTAAGGCATTCTGGGGCAATTTTCTTTCAAAAGGATTTATCTAAATTATGTTAATTTATATGAATATAACTTCATTCTTGGCAAAATATTGTTTTGCAGAAAAAGGAGCATTTTGTTCGTCTCACTTTCTTTCCAACAGCAGTCAACTGAAGGTATTGGAACGGAAAATGTTCGCTAATTCACAAAATGATTTCAGTGGGTTTGTCATGATGGTATCCTACGCAAGCTATAATAATTTACCGAATACGTGCAGTATAGGTATGTGATAATGATTACGTGCTGTTTCATTAAAACATCTTGCGCAACTTTTTTTAATTTAGGGAAACACTTTTGTTTTGACCAATAGGATATTGATTACCTTTCAAGTACTGAATGGATATCACTAGAAACGTGCTTCAGATGATCTTTGTAAGAAGAATTAGAGAGAACTTGCTGGGTTTGAATTACTTGTGGCGCCAAAATGCTTTCCGTGTCTCTCAATTTCTGTTCCATTCGGGTGCGAGCAAAAAAAGACGACAACAAGGGCCTGCTGCTTTGATAGAGTAAAAAATCATACTGATAAGCTTAAGAGTTAACCTTCAGATCAAGCATTCTTATCATAGGTTTAAATTTTGCAATAAAATCTTGAAAGCATCAGAAACAGAAAGAGCTGCATGCGATGATTTATGTTTTCACATGTTCCTACATGTATCATTATCATTTAGATATAGATCATCAGCTTTCAGGTTTATATGCGAAAAATGAAACTTTTTGTTCACAACAGCTTTTCATTCAAAAAGCTTGTAAAATTTTGCATTTTGGTTCCATGCTAAATGTCAATCAGGTCAGAGTGTTATGTTCTTTATTGACTATTATTTGACTAGTACTTGAGACGACGAGGACGTCTGTAACTTTGGTAACTGATAAACAGCTGTTTTGAGAAAGGTTGGGTTACAAGAGCGTAAAAGCGTGGAATGAGACAAATTTGAAAGCTATCGGTGGGTAATGGTGGTTCGCGGTCACTTGATTGAAGCTAAAAGGGGGGTTTTAGCGTAATAGAAAAAAAAAAAAAGAACAGAAACATTTGTATCATGGTTCCCCTTCCGTCTTGTTGAAACACCGTGAACCTCAATCAATCCACGCCAAACTATTTCATACTACCCAACAGCATCAATTAGCATTGTCGCAAATGCTATAATTCTCTCGTTAGTACTTTTTTACTCGCTGTAGTTTTCGAGTTTCGGTCTTTCAAACAGAAGACATAAGTTTCCTGTTAAACTCATAGAGGATATTACATGGCCACGCGGAGATAAGAAATTTCTCTTCTTGTGTGCGTGAACGAGTGAAATATTTTTCAACACGATGAGAAAACTTTCGTGTCTCCCAGTGGCCATGTAATGCTATTTGTTATATAACCCGCAATGAAATTAGAAATCATTTCACTTACCATGTTTTCGCGCGAAATCTCACCTGGTATTTCATTGGTTTTTCATCATAAAAATGTTTTACTCGCCTTAAGGCCTGTTCATGTCATTTTTTCCCCCAACAATTTTATATCGATGCGTGACTAAAAACCCAATACTTTCCTCAATGCATTTAAGAAAATTAGGTATAAATTGTTGATTATGGTTTTGCTACTTAAAAACAGTAAAATATTGGAAATAATAATAAACAAACATGCAAAGAATAATAAGAATCTACCCCAGATCACACTAGAGGAAATAATCAAACCTACGACGGAGTTTAGGTATTCATAAGCGGGATGGAGATCCATCTTTTTCAGGATGATCCGAAAGAAATCAGTTGTTTGCTTTATATCATTTAGTTACACTGAAGGCTCGACTGATCAGTTGTATAGAAAGCGATGATGGAATATGAGAAGCTAGCTGCGATACGATAAAGGTGTTACACACTACGTGACACAAGGTACTCGGAAACATTTCCCAGTTCCCCCTACGGGAGTAAAACCATGGATAGTAAAGAGACTGGATTGGAAACTAGCTCGCGTCAGCAGTTCCAACAAGGTGGAAATTCGTGACGTCGCTGTCGCAAGCGACACTTCAATTTTTGCAGCAACTTTGTTTACACTGCACAGTGAGTGACCAAGCTATGGATATTAAACATTTTTTGAGGAGCGGATGAAGACGATTTGGCAAAACTTTTAGAAGACGACAATTCTCCTTTATTGAAGCCAACCTGACCTTTTTCGTCAACGCTTCCTTCGGAAGACAGCAATTTAAGCTTACTTTTAACTCTTCGTTGATCTGCTTTACTTTCGGGTGAGGAAGTGGTTGTACCTAAAAAGTTACTGGGAGGAAAGAAAATTAGAAGTAAGAAAATACGGCTCGGCGCAAAGTTCTCCTGAATTACACGGAAAGGACAGCATGAGAAAAGCTCTGATCTCCTCCAGCGCCATTAACATCGATGGGTAATATATCAGCGCAATTAATATCACTAACATCAATAAGTAAGCGATAATTTTTTCCTGCAAAAAAAAAAAAAAAAAAAAAAAAATTGCCAAAAAGAACAAAAAATTT
>Ga0126339_10001280_pt1 | contig 16771 bp, 8 predicted proteins | sample OrbTmetagenome_2_FD_92532 | JGI IMG/M metagenome (GOLD analysis project Ga0126339, IMG submission 92532) | Coral microbial communities from Petempiche,Puerto Morelos, Mexico - Orbicella T R C metagenome | ecosystem: Host-associated > Invertebrates > Cnidaria > Coral | place: Petempiche,Puerto... | reverse complement strand
TCGCCGGAATAATGGAACAATAGGAGGATCGAAATGCACCAATCACAGCCGACCTTTGTGATATAAATGATACCGTGCAATCAGTCGACCTTATCGCCTGAAGAAGACTAGCAGTAAGCAGTTTGAAACGTCGCAATCTACATCTCAAGTGACTACATCGTGAGACAAACGATAATACACTTTATTATTGCATCTACCACGATGAATAACAACAACCAATTGGCATCATATAATTAATTAGTCATTGTGGATACAATTTCAATTATGAACAGCAACAACATGAAGAGGATGTAGCTGAGATCAAACTCTTAAAAAACCGGATCAGTAAACTGGAACAAATGCAGTCAAACCAGGGTCTAAAGAGTAAGTAAGAAAAACTCTGTATGCACTGTTAAGTTGTAAATTGCACTTTTTATAAAAAAAAAAACTCTGTATGGATTTTATTTGAGGTTTGCAATAAGATAAACAGTTTTACTGTAAATAAAAATTAAGAAAAATAAACTTTCTGGGGTACATATGGTGCCATTTGGCTTGGTCAGTTAAGAAACCGAAGGAAGGGACTGAATTTGATTGAATTTTAGTGTCAACTCTATGAGAAAGTTGTCTTGTGCCAGTTAACTAGAAGAGTCTTTTTTGAAGAAATTACACATAAAAGGAATGCTTATAGGCTAGCTTAGGGTCAACTTAGATTATACCTCAAGCTTTGTTAATTGCCCTGTAAGCTCATGTGCACATACACATACTAAACCATACTGTTCCTTTGACAGCGGCTCAAGATCATACTTACCAGAAAGTTTTTCTACGTGATCAGGTTTGTAGAGTCCAATACCATTGATTATTTTTCAGTGGTTGATTGGTTAGCATGCATGATAGATGCAAAGCTGCTTTTGAATGATTTTGTGTAAACCAATCAAAGCAATGATGGTGGTTTACGAATATCTGGCCTGTCAACCCTATTGTAGTTCTTATTTTCCATTGCTTACCCAGCTCCCTTGAGTTCTGATTGGTCAATTGCATTGTTCTTTACAAATAGTGGTTCTGTGCTTCAACTCTTAGTTTTAGCACAGTGAAACAATTGTTTTTTAACCTTGATCCCAGGGTCTCTCTCCTTCTCCTCCCTGCGAGGAAGGGAAGCAATAGAGAACCTGGGATTAAGGCTGTGTGTTTTCAGGTTGTTGTAGCTATAGACAACTAAATTGTCAAAGTTCATTGTCTCTTTTGTTTAAAGACAGTCCAATGTGATGTACAACAATCGGGAGAATTAATGGAACAAGCACTTCGGCGTTGGGATGCTGACAAGATTGGCATCCCTGATTATGCGTTAGAATCCTCAGGTTAGTGTAGAGTGCATGTTTGACTTTGTTTAAATTGTATTTCTCAGTCTCAGTTTCGCCCATGGACAATATGGGAGGCATGGTGCTTAATGGTTTGGGCGCTGTCTCATACGAGATCCAGAGGTTGAGCGTTCAAACCGTGCTGTGTTGTATAATTTTGTTAATGTTAGTTTCCCTTTAAACCTTCATGCATAAAACGTTACTGGAAATATTCTAGGAGTTAACCTTGGCTAAACCATCTTTCTTGGAGTAGTCATACTACTATATCCCTTTCTTGCTGTAAATCAATGTCAAGTGCTGACTGCTAAAATTCTACTTACAGCAACCTTAGAACTGCAATTTAATCATTTCTATCACAGTTCTGTTTTCCTGTGAAAAGTCCCGGTTTCCCCTTTTCACGGTTCAGTCTGGAGTGAAGTGATGTTGCGTGAAAGCCTGAAAGCTGGCAAACATGGAAACCAAAAGGACTATCAGTAATCTCGCCCGCGCCCGTGGCCCCGCACATCAATGGAATCGAGCGGCCCTGGAACTGCTTATCAATCAATCAATCAATCAATCAATCAACGCTCTGAATGCTTATTTTCAGGGGTTTTATTAACATTTTCAGCAGGAGGGTAACCGGTTTTCACAGGTGGGCAAAACTTTCTGAACAACTTTTCGCTAACAAAAAACTTTCCTCTGGATAATCAAACCAGGTGACAGGCGGGCAAAATCATCCTCACAACCGGTCAATTTTCCCGGTGCCCGGCCCTTAATGAAACCCCTGTCAGTTTTACATGTTTTGAATCACTCTATAGGTGGTCAGATACACAGTTCATATCACTCTGCTACATTTGCCAATGGAGCTCCTCAAGTGTTGGTGTTTGGTGTTCCTCTCTGGTATGACGTCAAGACACCAAGGGTGGTTATTCAGGTTGGTTGACTAAAATAAACTTGTCGAGGAAAAGGTTGTTGTTATTCATCGTGGTAGATGCAATAATAAAGTGTATTATCGTTTGTCTCACGATAAGCCTATATCCCCTCAATGACAAACTTTGATTTCGGCTAAAACAGTGTCGGGCCGGCAACCTGTTGAATTTCGGTACTTACAATGAGTGACAAGAGTGTTACACTTAGCAGTAAAAATTCCATTTTCAAGCGTTTTGGAAAAAAATTCCCCCGCCCCCTTCCCCCTGACAATGTTGATTTTTTTTTTATTCCGTAGACTACACAAATCACAGCATCTACACAAGATTAAATTGGCGAGCCGGGGGTATCAGAGAATGAACGTTAGATGCGTTAAATAGAATAAGAGGTTACATATCGAAAAGCATCATTTTCTAAAAGTATCTCAACTAATTTGTCGCCCATTGTAGTTCTCTATGTAGATTCGATGATATTTTTCTTTTTCTTTCTCTTTAGCCTGGAAACAACCCTGGAGAATGTTGGGCTTTTCAAGGAAGTGCTGGCTTTGTCGTGATCAAGGTTGAATTGACTTACATGTGATTTCCGATTTATGTTCTTAATTACGACGAAATTCCGCGTAATATAAATCTATCAGATCTGACGGTGAATACGTTCATTGGCAGCTTTCTCAGATGATCAAACCTTCTTCGTTCACGTTGGAGCACATGGCAGCATCTCTGTCCCAGTTTGGCGATCAAAGTATTCCAAGCGCTCCCAAAGAGTTCTCTGTCTGGGTGAGTAACTTGCCGTCAAAGTCCTAAATGTTCCTTTGTCTACAAAAGCGATGTCTGACTTTTCTTGTGGCAAGAAGAGGGCAAGAACTGCGAATACTCTCAAACGAACACACGTTAATGCGGAGGAATAATTATAAACTTCTTATAGTGCTGCAGATCGTGTCATTTAATCTTGAGAAATTCTTCATTTATGCAAACAACTCCGCGTGAGTCCTCTGCATTTCAGCCAGTCAAAAGCGTGATTGGCCGCTGGTTCGTGGGAAAGACCCAGTACCGGAGATGAACTTTTCTAGCCTGATAAACTTCTGATATAATGTTCAAAGAAAGATGACTTCTAACCTACTTGATACGGCTCGTGTTCTCAAGGAATTTCTCTTTCCCCGAAACATTCATGTTGAGACCGAACTTTCCCGCATTCCACTTCAGTGCGTACGAACAATAGCACCAGAGCGAGGTTGGGGTGGACATTTTCATACATTTACTGTATTTTGGTCCACCCTGACCTCGACTTGGCGCTATTGTTTGTTGGAATGCGGGAAAGATCTATATACAACAGAACACTTCACAACCACGAACTGTTTCATACATTCTGAGAAAATAATGCCACATACACATGTGCAAAGTTCCGTTGTTTATCGGGTAGTAAACAACGTCATGTAAGAAACACCAGACATACAAGAGTAACATTTTCATGTAAGAAACTCAGGATATGACAATTCACGTGTGTTTCTGAGCTCGATAGACTCACTGATAATGTTTTCTACCGAACTGTGCGTTCCTTTATTCAACAGGGCTGGAGTGATGCTCATGGTAACGAGAAAACACTGCTTGGCGAGTATGTTTACGATCATAAAGGATACGCTCTTCAGAGTTTCCCAGTTCAGGTGAGAACAAAAGAAAACGGATTTTGTAGACCTATAAATTGATTCATCATTGTTTACCCGACACAATACAGCGGCTACATGTTCGAGTACCTATCATGGTCACTCAACAGATGTTATGTATGGGGTTCCCTTTAAATCATTATGGAGTTTAAGTAACCACGACGGCGACGGCGAAGACAACGCCGATTAAAAAATGACTATATATTTTACCTACGAATCTCGCGATACTCATTTACTTTGTTTATCACTGACAAAACTTTCACGAAACTGAATCTGGGACACAGCGATAAACTTGAAATAACATTTTAAACAATTAGCCGTCGTGGTTCACGTTCTCCAGACAACGCAGAATTTGGTCATCTCACGTTGTTGTTTTGCCGAGGACGGTAAAGAAATGTACCAAGAATTATAACACACGTGCACAGCCATTGTTCTCCTAATTAAATCTTTTGTTAAGCGACGTTCCCGTTGCCGTTGCGGTCGTGGTTTTCTTAAATTGCCTATTGTCTCGTACTCTTTCTTGAGAAAGTACTTACTTTCCCAAGTTTGTTAGAACAATGCATGCACAAACGCAGGGACGTTTGTTGACATGCTCATCGAGCGATGTATCAATGTATTAGCGCAAAAAGTTCCTTGCCCTTGAAAATTATGGGTGTCTTCAGGACTCGAAAAAATTTGAATCCAAGACGCAAAGCCGGCGTTTTCAAATTCCTCCGGTTTGAAGAGCGTTTTCGAAAAGCTCCGTTTTCGTGATGAATTAAAGCTCCATTTTTAAATTCCTCCGGCGTAGAGTACATAACGAGTGGAAACACTTGGTGATGTTGCTCGTGATATATAAAACTTTGTGAGTGACTTACGTTGACAGCACTGTTTCTTGTTTCTGCTTTCAGGCCAGCACAGTCCCAGAATTTCGATTTATTGAACTAAGAGTGCATTCCAACTATGGGAACCCTTCCTACACTTGTCTGTACAGATTTCGAGTCCATGGTTTGCCTCACAGAAGCAATACTGACTAACCTACTTTCCACTAAATTGTGTTACGTTGTAAATGTATTAAACATCTAAAATAATATAGTTTAAAAAGAGCGATGTCGCGTTATATAAGAACGTTGTATTTTGCGATGTGTGAAAAAAGAACTTCACAATAATAGTTAACTTATGTAGAGAAACTTGGATATAATAATTTACCAAAAGAAAAAAGAAAAAGAAAAAACAACGATGGTTAAAGGGCTAGTGCCTCGGCTGATAGATCGTGTTTTAATAGGTATGCTGGGAGCTTGCTTTGAACTCGCTTTATTATCTTGCAGTAGAAAAGTAAAACGCAAAGAAATATCTACTTGAAAGGAAAAAAATGCCTGGGAACGAGGCTGTTTACTTGTAATTCTATGCTTCTTCCCCCCCAAAAAACTGGGTCTATTGTGCTCTGCCCGAGCTTTTTGTTCAGATAATGTGTACATCTGGTGAATTAGACTATAATACTAATGTTAGGAAAGTGAGAACTTCGAATTCCGATCATCAGCCTTGGGCACTGCCCCTTTAAGACTGGGGAAGACTGAGACAATTTCAAACAGCGAGGTTAGTTTGGCTGTAGGTTCCCTTGGCACAGTACAATCAATTGCGTTTTGTAAAAAGGCAGATTTTCATCGTTTCTACAGACTACATTTTCAAATGCCTGTTCAATTTGGAGGATCTGGAAAACTAAAAATTGAGGCTAAATAGGTCTTGTTTTCGAGGATAAAAATTAAAATTTTACAAGTAAACGCCGTTGTTTTGATGTATTTGTTGCATATTGACCATAGAATCATCTAGTTCATCAAGATTTCGAATGAACTAACTCACAACATGAAAACAACAAAAAAAACGTCAGACGTTGCCATGATTCTCAAGCAAATCCCTCCGAGCTCGAAGCATCCTCTGCAATAATTGCCTCCCACAAAAGAGGATAAGAGAGTTAATTTCCCATACGCATCTGATATAAGTCTCATTTTCAAGGTAATCCCTCAAGTTATTTTTAGACATGGCACCCAATTCGTTCGCGGATAATGTAACCACGCGCGTTTCGCGGATGTTTTCGTTGAGTATGAAAATGCGTGTAAAGTCGCTTGGACTGTCCACGGAAGTCAAACCCACGCACCAGGATTGGCTATTTCTAGATCCTGAACCGAAGTGACCTGAGAATAACTTCAGAGGGATTATCCTAGGAATAAAGCCTGTATTGGAGATTACCTCTCTTACTCTTTCTTCATCCTGTCTTGTCTCTCGTCATGTAAAACTGAAGAGGGATAGAAGTATGTTATTCTCCGACTTTTACTGGCAATTTTTCGACAAACGCACATTAACAAATTGACGTCAGTTTTTCATGCGTCTGTCCTGTTATTCTGTTATCATGAATTTCGTCATAACATTGTCAAAGCAGCTGTGGATCCATGAGGCGATCTGCAGACTACTTTGACAATGTTATGACAAAATTCATTGTCACTAACAGGACAGACGCATCAAAAACTGACGTCAATTTGTTTTTTACGATAACAAATTGTCAAATTGTCCACTCTCGCTCGTTAACGCATCGCATAAATTATAAATTCTTGTGTCTGTCCGCTTTTTGGCAATAAAAATTAGCCACTGAGCGCGCGAGAATTTCTACAGTTATCGTAAAATTCCTTTTTGACTTCAACTGGTCACGTGTGTAAATTTGGCATATCAAGCCTTGAAGGGCGGTTTTTCGTCCCCAGAGCTATTCTAGTCTTTCCGTCGAAAGGGGCCTTGACGCGAGAAATGTTTCTTGTGCCAAGGTGTTTCACCGTGGTCAGAGCTCTCAGCCTGTGTTCTTCTGATCGTCATGAGTCCATTTAGCGACCCATTAAGCGCCCCCATTTCTTAAAAGCGCTACCTTTTGAGTGACGTTTACGTTGATAAGCACCCAGATTCCCATATTAAAGCGCCCCCATTGCAAGAGCGAGATTCACGAAGCTCACAGCATGGACTAATTAGACAAGAGAATTATCCAGTCTTCTGGGATTTCACTCATGATCGATGAAGTAAACGCGTGAGCAAGAATATATAAAATAGTGGCAGAATCTAGATTTATTTTCATTTCTCTCAAATAAACAAGTTTCTTTGCTTTTAAGTGCTTCGCAACCGAACAAATTTTTTTTTTTGCCAAATGGCTCCAAAAAGTAAGCATTGCCCCGTTTTAAAGCCGTTTAAAGAGGCGACTCGAATAAACAATGAGAGCGAGACCGTTTATCCAGCAACTTTTAAATGTGAGAAAATCTGAAACTTTTTTTGTAGGATAGTAATGCCGTTATGCAGTCAAAACTTCAGAAAGTGCATTCATTTATTTTAAAGGAAAAACATCAGGTCTGTCTAAAATTAATTGCAAATCGATTTTTGACCATTATCGTCAATTTGTTCCGTTGCATCATATGTTACAACAAATTGGACAATCCGCCAGCAAAACATACACCAGGGATCCACTTCAAACCATCTCAAAAATAAATTGGACTGCAAGGGGCACCTTCCATGTCATTCTTGTTCATTGATCCAGCTTAAATTTAAGCACACCATAGTAACCTATAAGACAATTAGGCCCAGTTCAGACGTCGTGCTTCTGCCGTGCCGAACTAAATTGCAATTTGGTTCGACTGTAGCACGGCAAGAGATCAACTCTGATTCAGACGTCGTGCCAGAGTCGAATCAAATCCAGGGTTTACTGAGGCCTCGAAACAATTCTCCTCCTAACTCCCCGAGGGAACGAAATCTCGCCAAAGCACACTGACATAATTTACGAATTTATTTTGGCGCGACAGAAGCACGACGTTTGAATCGCTGCCGTGCCAGAGTCGTGTGGCACGGCAGGGCTTGTCGAATTTAATTGCTTGCACGGAACTTAATTCAAAAGTTTGATTCAGACGCCGTGCTTCTGCCATGCTTTTGTCGAACTTAATTACTGAATTTAGTTCGGCAGAAGCACGACGTCTGAACTGGGACTTAGTTTTCTTGTTTTCATCCTCTCTTTATCTCAGTTTAAAATTAACGACAACAATGAAATGCCAGACACCGCGTAGGCCATATTCAAACATGCGGCGAACCTAACGCAAATGAGCAAAAACCGCAGTCTTAGAGACCAGTTTCTGTGTGTCTGTCTGCCTCTGCCCAATCCTCTAAAGTCGGTCGCTTTGACTGGCTAAATAAGAGATACCAAAGAATATATTTTTCCTTCTCTGTCAGCGAAATCCAAGTAAATTGAATCGTGCAATTTGATTGGTTGCCTTAGTGCGCGGTCCGAACACGTTATACATGTGAATCCGGATTATCCTGAATGCTTAAGTTAACTTTTTTCAAGCGGCGTTTTCCGTGGTAAAAAATAAAATTCAACAAATATAGACCAGCTGTTTGCCTGTATAATTTCAGTCCTTTTTTTCTTTCGTAGTGTAGTTTATCGGCTCCCTGCAGTGAAGAGCAGGAAGACGAAAGAACTGGAAATTGGTTCAAATGAGGATGGAAACGCACCATAGCCGAAGTTTTAGAAAGCAAAATGAGAACATACTAGAAGAATTAATATTTACAGACTACATTTCCTTCTTTTGAAAGCGGCTGCAATTGTTCTGATTGTTCAGCAAATGTGCTTTTATGTGTTTTGGTTAATGTTGTAGGTTTCAAACAGTTTTGATCTCAATTCATTAATAATTCACTCCTCAACTATACTAATATTAATAACCAAGCAAATGAGCAAAAGCCACAGTCTTACAGACCAGTTTCTGTGTATCTGTCGAGTTCTCTCCAATCCTCTAAAGTCGGCCGCTCAGACCGGCTAAATAGGAGCAATACCAGGGAATTTGTTTTCTCTGTGCGAGATCCAAGTAAATTGAATCGTGCAATTTGATTGGTTGCCTTAGTGCGCGGTCCGAACACGTTTTACATCTGAATCCGGATTATCCTGAATGCTTAAGTTAACTTTTTTCAAGCGGCGTTTTTCCATGGTAAAAAGAATAAAATTCAACAAATATTGACCAGCTGTTTGCCTGTATAATTTCGGTCCTTTTTTTCTTTCGTAGTATAGTTTATCGGCTCCCTGCAGTGAAGAGCAGGAAGACGCAAAAACTGGAAATTGGTTCAAATGAGGATGGAAACGCACCATAGCTGAAGTTTTAAAAAAGCAAAATTAGAACATACAAGAAGAATTAATATTTGCAAACTACATTTCCTTCTCTTGAAAGCGGCGGCAGTTGTCCTCATCGTTTAACAAGTGTGCTTTAATGTGTTTTGGTTAATGTTGTAGTTTTGGAACAGTTTTGATCTCAGTTCATTAATAATTCACTCCTCAACTATACGAATACTAATAACCAAGCAAATGAGCAAAAGCCACAGTCTTACAGACCAGTTTCTGTGTTTCTGTCGAGTTCTCTCCAATCCTCTAAAGTCGGCCGCTTAGACCGGCTAAACAGGAGCAATACCAGGGAATTTGTTTTCTCTGTGTGAGATCCAAGTAGATAGAATCGCGCAACTTGATTGGTTGCTCGAGCGCGCGGTCTGAACTCGTTTTTTACATCAGAATCCGGATTATCCTGAATGCTTACGTCAACTTTTTTCAAGCGACATTTTCCATGGTATAAAATATAATTCAACAAAAATAGACCAGCTCTTTTCCTGTGTAATTTCAGTCCTTATTTTTCTATCGTAGTATAGTTTATCGGTTCCCTGCAGTGAAGAGCAGAAAGACGAAAGAATTAGAAATTGGTTCAAATGAGAATGGAAACGCACCATAGCTGAAGTTTTAAAAAGCAAAACTAGAACATACAAGAAGAATTAATATTTGCAAACTACATTTCCTTCTCTTGAAAGCGGCGGCAGTTGTCCTCATCGTTTAACAAATGTGCTTTAATGTGTTTTGGTTAATGTTGTAGTTTTGGAACAGCTTTCATCTCGATTCATTAATAATTCACGCTCGAATATACGAATATTAATAACCAAGTCAAACAGGAAAAACTTCACTTTCATGAAATTCTTGATCGTGCCACAACGCGACTGCTTGGTTGGAGTGTATTAATTCGATATATATATCTCGCAGGATATCTCAGCAAGGAACATCCTAAGGTTCACCATGAACGCAACACTTTCCACAATCGAAGGCTTCGCCCAGCAGTTTAAAAACCGAACAACTGCCATTCGAATAGTAGAATCACTAAGTATGTTGTTGATCAACCTCAGCGCCTTTGCTGGCAATCTTCTCCTTGGTATCGCGGTCTTTATAAACCCAAATCTTCGGACAATCACAAACATTTACATCGTAACGTTGGCCTTTTCGGACTTCCTGCTATCTTTGCTAGGAATTCCTTTCACGGTTGCCTCTCTGATCGTCGGATCATGGCCGTATAATAACTTTGTTTGCCAGCTCCAGGGATTCTGTATTCTCCTCATGTGCGCTATATCGTTACAAACCTTAGCTGTCACCGCTGTAAACAGATATTTTCGGGTGGTCCGTTCACGTGCGCTGTATCTGAAAATCTTTAACTTCAAGACAACAAAAATAACAATAGCATTCGTGTGGATCATGGCTTTGTTTGCGCCTCTTCCCTACGTTGTTTCCGGGCATGAATTTTCCTTTCACCCTGCGAAAGTTTTCTGTGCGCACAACGCCGAAAGCTTGTACAAAGGTTACGGAGCGTACCTAGTTCTGTTTTTTGTTGCTATACCACTGATTATCATCATAACTTGCTACACAAAAGTGTTTCTGGCGGTGCGCAAACACAACCTAAACTTCCAAATTCGAATCCGCTCGGGGAGCCAGTCCAAGCCCTCGATTGACGGGTGTCTATCAGTGGATGAGGTGAACATCACCTACACCCTTCTAGTGGTAGTCTGTGGTTTTCTGGCTTGTTGGACGCCTGTTGTAGTGGTCGATATGATCGATTTTATAAACGCAGACTGGAAGCTTAAGCGACAAGTTTATGTGAGCTATACCTGTTTCGCATTTGCCAGCGCTTCGCTCAACCCCGTCATATACGGCATCATGAACCGGTCCTTCCGCGCGGAGTACGCTCGGATATTGTCGTCCCTAAAATTGTGGTCTTCCCACGACCATCCTGAAGCCAACAACGATGGAGAATTAAAAATGTCAACGACGCAAGGATTAAGCTAAGTTTGATTAGAAACAAAGTCGATTTGTAAGTTGGCATGCATTAAAATATTCCGTAGAGTACAAGGTTGTATAATTTGAAAAGTAAGCGAGCATATCTACAATCAAAGCTTGAAACAACTAATCCCTCATACGACTAGACATTGAATCGATCAACGTTTGGACGGGTTGGTGATCTACGATCATGAACTTCGGCGACTTAGAAGAGCAATGGCCACCTGGTTTGAGTCTCCCGTAACTTGCAAAAAATCTTAGAGGGACTACAGGTCTTAGTTTAAGGACGTGATTCTTTGCTGCTGGTATAAATTTACGATCACATTTGCAAAAGAGCAAGTTGGTAAATCTTATTATTTTTTCCCTTAACTGAAGAAAAAATTGTTCTGCAAATATGAAAAAACAATTTATTATCTTTGAAAGGGGCTCTTAAAACACCTTGGTGTCCATTTTCTATGCATTTAGTTGTTGATTCAAACTAACCCACCAGGTCATTGCGAGATATACCTTCGTAAAAGTAGATATAAATATATACATCAAATATTTCAAAAACAGTCTTAGAACCTAAATACTTAAGTAAAAATTGTTCAAATTATTGATTCTCTGAAACTTTGATCAGAATTTTGCCAGACGCTTACCAGATGTTCACTATAGTTTAAGGCAAGTACGACTATTTTATCTCAAATTCACTTTCACTATTTTTCTGTCTGGACGACTCACGCCGGTGAACAAGAAAGTAAGCCTTGCGAACTAGACTAGAGCTGTGAAGTGCAGCGGTTCACGTCACTCACTTCTGTACATACAAGGAAAGCGAATCTTGATATGAACTTCAAACCGAGTACATAGGATCGGTACGGATTGTCGTTTGTTTCAGAATCGCGGAGAAGGCATTCATGAGCAGGTGTGCATTATTAAGATAAAGAAAATTGTATGTAGTGCTAGAGTCAATAATTAAACTGTCATCCCAGATTTGAAAATTAAAAGTCGTGGATGACAGATGTCTGCTATTAATGGCATATAGAGCAAGATAAATTGAAAGACAGCGCTATTAAACTGTCGTCCTTAATCTCTGTTATTGATAGTTCAACAGAACAGCGAGCGGTGGATGACAAAGCCAATTAAACACTACTATCTATGCACGGATTAGAATTTCGATAAAAATCCCTTCAGAAAACTGAAATTAAAGGCCGAGACCTTTTCAAATGTTTCTCGTTTTTAGCGCCCTTTTTAAGCTATTCGAGTGATTTTCTTTTCAATGGAGACAAGCTCAGTTCGTGACTTGGTAACCTCGAATTAATGAAAAGTACATTAAACTGTTATCTCGTGGCTCAAAAATAGATTTTTGTGAACAAAAATATGCTCATAAGCGAGATAAAATAAATGCAACACATTAAACTGACATCTTTAGCCTGGAAACAGATCGTTCAGTTGTGAAAAAACAGCTCAGCTATCTGTCAAAACAGTTCTGCCCCATCGAAACGACACGATACAAGTCTTTTTCACTACAGCTACCAAAAATAAGGGCAATGCCAAATAGTTTTAGATTCTATTGATACTTAACTCGAAAATATGCATTTCATTCAACGAGGAACGAGATATTTTGTTCAGAATAACAAAACTATTATCTTACCTGGCGACACTTAGCGACTGAGTTAGTTGCCCGCTGGGCGGGATTCACTCTTGGCGCCAAATTCAAAGCTCGAGTCGTAAAATGTTTTAAATTCACTTTCTTTTTTTTTTTAATTTTAACAATCTGTTATGGCTATTGGCATTTTCAATCCTTTTTCGTGAATATTCAGTGCAGTCTTCCGGTTAGAAAACAGACTCGACTTTCAGTTCACAAGTGGTGCCAGGACGGTTGCTGAACCCTTGATTACTGGCCGGAGCCGCTATGGGAAGTTTTGAGTACACGACAGAAGCGTTAAGAGTTGCTCAAGGTACAGTTGAGAGCAACTACTACTAAAATTTTAAGCGTGTCGATGACGTCAGTTGTTTTATAATATTGCCAATAGAAACAAGTTTCTCTCGCGAGGTTAATAGTTGCTCGAGGCACAGTCGAGAGCAACTACTACGCAAATCTCGAGCGCGTCGATGACGTCAATTGTTTTATAACATTACCAATAGAAATAACTTTCTCTCGCAAAGTGAAGTTAACTCTCTTCACGTAATGAGCTTGTACGCTTAAATCCTTACGTTTGCTAGCTGTTATAAGAATAGCTCGTGAAAACTGCGAATCAAAACTCTCAGTGACATGTCACTCTGATTACAGAGTACAGAGTGTTAAATTCCCTTAATCTTTACGTCACGCGCGGCTTAACGGATAGTCGCTAATTAACAAAATTAATCAAAATGGCTATCAAAGGATTACCGACAACGAAACTGACAATTAACTCCAGAAACCTAGAATCTAGTAACTGAGTCGCATTTTGAAACAATTCTTAAGGCAAAAACAGAGATTTGACGATTGTGGGTCGGGATGAAAATTAAAAGAAGTGAACAAAACAAGTAATTTGTATGCAAAGATAACAATGCGACTTGTAGCCAGGGTGTGAAACGATTCACCTAATTAATTTAGCCCCATAAAGCCTTGGCTTTGTGGAAATTCACGCTCGAAAGAGGAAGAACAAAAACACGAAGTCACTTTTGTTCACTATCGGTTAGATGAGGCGCTACCCCACGACGCCTAGCAACGTGTTTTGATCAAAACGAAGTATTCGTTCGTATCAGGCAATATCACTTCATGTAGACTCGAGGGGAGTGATATATAAGCACTCGACGGGTTTATTTGCACGATCTATTAACGTCAACCTCGTATCTACATGAATTGTAGGCGAATTCCAGACGTCATTAGAGACGATTAAAGCTGGTTTGATCCATCCATCATGGCGACGGCTCTGCCTCGGGAAAGTTTACAAGCGCAGCCGGCCGTGAGGGCGAAAGCCGCGAACAAGGATTTGAAACAGAAGAACAACCGAGCATTACATAACTGGCAGAAGGTGAGGAACGTGCTGGACAGAGAGAAAGAAAAATGGGCGAAAGGAGTTCAAGATGATCGAAACAAGCTGCTGAAGCATCGCGAAATGCTGCGAAACACGTCTCTGAACCTAACAAGGTCTGACTCTTTACACTCCGAAGACGATGCCACCCCACAAGTTAAGCCTCGTTTGTCTTTAAAAGATGTGTACGACGCGCTCCTGAAGAGCGCCCAAGAACAAGAAGATGGTGGCTTTGACAGCAAGAGCGTCAAATCAGAGCCGCCAATAATGTCATCGACAGTCAGCTCCGAACAGAAGCGAGTGGGAAGAAAAGCAATCACATTTTCTTTACAAGGTCTACAGAAAGCAAACAGCAATCTGCAAAGTAAACTACAAGCTATGGAAAAAGCGCAACAACGTGACCTGGCAGTTGATGATGAAAATCACAATGCACGGCCAGTTTCAGGGCCGCCACCGAGCCATTTTGACTTAAACGACGAGGAACGCAGCTTAGGCCCGACTCTAAAGCTCCCCCCTACCCGTCTTCCACCTATAGCTAGAAGCGTGTCTTTCAAACCTCAAGCGCGGAGTTTTAACAAGGATGAAGAGTTTAAGAAGCGCGTCAAAGGCCGAGAATATTCACTAGATGACATACGCTACTGCCGCTACTTAAGGAAGCGAGCGTTATCTGATCCGATTGAACCAACGAAAAAACTACCTCATCACCATCGAAGCACAACTTCATCTAAACCTCAAGGAAAAAAATAACACGCAAATCGCTACGTTAGTTTTGCGGGGGACTAACTGTACATACACAACCTCAACTATATTTGATTAGAAATTATAGCAAAAGAACAAAATCAAGATAGCCTGTTCATTTGCATTTTTCCTGTTGCCTACTTAAACGCTGTACGGGTTCATATCACGTCGACAACAATGAAGCTACACTTCTAAACTTTACCTAAAAAATATCAAGTGATAATGGAGACAAATAGTATTTTGGGGAGAGGTTATTCACAACTCGAATGAAAAACACAAAAGAGAGGAAGACGAAAACAAAGATGTTGAATAACAGACAGGAAAAACTGATGACGTACTTCAGTTACAGCGACAACACGAATGATAAACGATATTTTAGTTGCACGAAATAACAGCGTAACAACACGTACAGAAAGAACTGGCAGAGTAGAGCAAAAGCTCGAAACAAGGAATCAAATTCTCCAAAAAACTCTGGGTAGTCATTACAAGAAACTACAGCGGAAAGAGGAATATTTATAGCGAAAGCCACCACTAAATAGATTCAGAATAAACGATGCGCGACCGATATGTGTAGCGACACGAGGATGTTAAAATGTAATTATACCTTTACAAAGATATCGGTGAGCACTTTTCAGAAAAAGGTTCAGTCCGAACAAAGTTCGGCAAATAGTAAAACCTTTCGGTACACAAGAACTTGTTGTACCAGGTCATAAGGACAAAAAAAACAAATTTAAACAAAGCATATATTGTTCAATGAATAAAAATAGATTAGAAAACAGCTTTCCGAATCTTTTACCGGCTGCTCTTAGAGCCTCAAAACTGCAACCAGGAAAATTCGCGATATTGAAAACCTGTCAGTTGTTATGGGTACTATCTACTGGCCCAAAAGAACAGCACATATGGTGTGGGCGCTGTAATAGATAGGCGCTAATTGCGTGTTTGCTGCCGTCAAACACATGCTCTATTTAAATTTCAATCAAAACATTGGAGTATTTTACATAATAACAGTTCCGTGGTGTGGCCACGCAACATGAAGTCTGCGGTCACGAGATTAGTTAGTCACGTGATGCGCAAAAGCCAATCAGTGAATTGATGCTTCCAGCAGACACAAGGTGAAAAGTAGTTATGTTATAACTACTATAAATACTGTAACCACGTTCTTAAAATAGTAAGTTCTGTTTTATTTAATAAGCTCAGTCACGGTATTTTGGCCATGTAAAAAATTACCTTTAAATTGAAGGAAACCTGAAGAAAGTAGTTTACTAAGATAGAAAAACACCAAAGAGATAATAACAAACCATAAAGGAACAAGGATGGTTAAGGATGAAGAAGATTGACACGGATTACAAACGACGAACTTGAAAAATTTAAGCTAAATTTGTCAAGATACGCAAAACTAAAAAGATCTCATGTTAAGTATATATTTAATACTAATTTTTTCTTATTTACTTCAAATCTACAAATACCCCTTCTTTCGTTTCCTTCACACAACTCTTACAAATCATCGAAAACGTCTAACCCTTGGAACCTTCCACTGTAAACTAGTAAGTAGAGGCCTTCCAATATCAGTTTCCAAGTCACTGTTACCTTCGCCATACGGACTATACGTGAACATCAACTATCTGCTTTTGTGCTTCTTGAACGAAGGACTAAGCGACAAAGTACCACGGTTCAAGCGCGTTAGACAGTTCGTGCCCCGCGGCATCAGACGCGTTATTTGTCTGGATGAATTATGAATCTCTAGTAAAAAAAAAAAAAAAGAGACACCATCTTGGAAAACATCCTTAGACACACTTTCCCAAATGACCGCGGCGCAAAACTAAAGAACTCGCCTGAAAATGGCAGGAATTAGAAGCAAATTCTGTTCAGTAAAGCATAGCCGCCTAGATTAGCCTTTGCCACCTGCGGGCATGCTTGTTTTTACATATATGTTTGTTTAAAAGGATTGTAATCAATAAATTAAGTGTAAAGTGCAAGTATGTAAAAAAATAGTCTGTAAATAATTTAT
>Ga0126339_10001279_pt1 | contig 16772 bp, 11 predicted proteins | sample OrbTmetagenome_2_FD_92532 | JGI IMG/M metagenome (GOLD analysis project Ga0126339, IMG submission 92532) | Coral microbial communities from Petempiche,Puerto Morelos, Mexico - Orbicella T R C metagenome | ecosystem: Host-associated > Invertebrates > Cnidaria > Coral | place: Petempiche,Puerto... | reverse complement strand
CCCCCCCCTTCCCCCTCCCCCTGGAAATCTCAGTTTTGTGTTCACCCCTCCTTTCAAGTTTTTTTTTTTTGCCCCCCCCCCCCCCCCCCCCCCCAATGGTGTCCATTGGAATTTCCAATTCTCCTCACTGGGGTGGCTATGATGATTCTAGAACCACACAATAGTATGGTAGTCTACTGTCTTAGCATGTCATTAATGTTATAAGTACCAATGCATGGATTCAAACATTGGCGATTAGGTAGCTGTACGGTCAGCAAGTTCTAACTAACCACATACCTTCATAGTGACTCTGAGAAAATACAGGCACATCATTAGCATCCTGCACAATAATGTTAACCTTCGTTGTTGCTTTTCGACTGGGTACGCCATGATCAGCAGCCTGTATAACAAGTCTGTGCAATGACTGCTTCTCATAGTCTAAAGATTTGTCGACTGTTAACACTCCAAGTACTGGGTCGATGGAGAATGGGTCATCGCCAGAGATTATAGAATATGTGAGGTTTCCATTCTGGCCAGAATCAGGGTCATGAGCGGCTAGGCAAAGCAAGTTTGATATGGGACCAATATTCTCAGTGACAGACACCTGTGGGATTCAAGTGAGATTTTATTGACTTTGAAAGACATATAATTTCCTCTTGTGGAAGGTTTTTGCTCATAACTGCCAGTCAAACAACTGTCTACAGGGCTCGAAATTGTACCCGATACGATCTCATGCATTCATGACTAAATGTTCGGACACTAAAACTTCCCCCTCTTCAGTCATAATTTTGCAACTAGTTTTCAACTAAACTAGTGCAAAATTTCAATTGTTTTGTATGCTAATTACTATGGAAATACAAACATGCATGGGCAAATCCTGCCTAATTTATCTTCCATATTGCCAACAATATTCACTCAATCAGATGCCACTACAGCGGTTTCCTTATGAATATATATACCTTTGGTGCATAGTAAGCAAGCATGGACTTTAGTCTCAAATGATTAATCTGACAAGAAATTCATCATCTTCAAGGCCTCTGGAACCCCATGTACAACCCAGATTTTATCAGTTTCCGTCTGAAAATGACCACGAACACATGCATGATCAATTGATACTTGCCTTGTATCTTGTTTTCTGCAGTCGTCAGCAGTGTTGTTACTTCGATCGTGCATTCACACTCTTGTCTGTCCCCCATGCCCTCGGAATTCCAATCATAAGTACCCCCATGCCTTTGGATTTGCAGTTCAAAGAAGCCCCCCTTGCACACAGAATTCCAAAAAGCCACCCATGGTATAGGTATGGATATTTTCTGGAATCACCCATTGGAAGTCTGGGTTCCACTTAGAACTTCCCTAAAAATAGTGCGTTGCTCAGCTCCAACTGGAAATTCCAAGTGGGAGGGGAGTACAGATGCCAAAACTTTTGACAGAAAGTATGAAGCTCAACTGGAAATTTCAGAGGGTTTGGGAGGGTGGGGTGTCAAACTAAAGAACCTGCCATGGGGATATGATATTTTCGAAACAGTTCATTAACTCTCATGACTCACTTTGTATTCCTGCTTTTCAAAAGATGGACTATTATCATTTTCATCAGAAACCATGACAACAACTTGAAATGGTGAACTTGTTGATGATGGAGCTCCCTTAACCTGGGCATAAACATCAAGGATGTAACGATCTTTACTTTCACGATCAAGAGACCCTGTAGTTGAAATGATCCCTGTTGGAAAAGGAAAAAGGAAACAAGAAGCAAATTGAACAACCTTATAACCCAGTGCAAGACTTGTTTAAGGTACACAACAATGCAAGACTGTTTGAAACTCCAGTAACTAACACTATACCAATACATTCGCCACAGAAATATCAAGGAGTACATCATTTTTAATATTATAAACAGTGCTGGTCAAGGGCAGATCCATGATTTTCCAAGGGGGGTTGGTTAGCACTTTGGGGTTGCAGAATCAATGTAGCGTGTTCCCAAAGTGTTGCAAGTTGTCAGAATTTACACCTAATTTAAAACTGATACTCCAGAAATAACACCAATGCCACAAACTAGAAATTAGGATGAGGTATCTGTCCAGAGTTTTTGCCTTTATTTCTGCCAAAATAATCACAATCATTTTCAGTTTTTTTTATTTTTTTCAATTTTTGCTTCACCAAGAGGGAGGTGGCTAGCCGCCCAATCCACCCACCCCCTAAATCTGCCCCTGCTGGTAATAACATCAACAGATGGCTGGACCTTTTCTCATTACTTCTGTACCTTCTTCATAAAAGTTAAATTTTTTCTAGATATATACTTTTAATTACAGTGACAACAAAGATTTAGAGACAGAAACAGCAGGTGTCCAAGAAGCGAGGTTCTACAGCACTTCTATAGTTATTAAATTTTGACGAAATTATGCAGCAAGAACACCTGACTAAATACGAAATGCAGATTAACCCATTGACTCCTGGATCTTTTTGACAAAAAATGCATTTTTGGACATTTTGGAGATTTTCAGGCTGGATATGGGCCAAATTAGCTCCAATCTACTCGCAAAGGCATTTGCAACATGACAGCATGCCTTTCTTTCCACTAGCATCGTGTTTTACGACATTTTTGATCAGGCACGCGCAGAAATCAAAATTTTTAGGCCTTTCAATTTTTTTTTTTTCGCCTTTCCTTTTTCTCCTTTTCTTTCCTTTTTGCTGCAGTGATTGACCTTCTACTGGGCTTGCGTCCAGTTTAAAACGTTCTGAGAAAGCATCATCAAGACAGGCAATTTTTGCCATAGAGTAGCCATGTGTAGTAGCAGGAACTTTTGTTCTGAGTTTTTCAGGCAACTTTTTGAGCATTTTTGTGCATGTCTCAGGCTCCACTGGGCTGATCACTCTGATCTGGGTATCATTGGAAAGATCTTTTCCTCCAGCAGAAGTTGAGAATAGATGATGCCAATTTTGGTCAAAGGTGATGACGTCAGAAGTGGAAGAAGGGCCAAGGCTCATCACGGCCAGTTACGGCCAGCTACGGCCGGCACAGGAGTCAATGGGTTAAAGTGATATCAAAATTGAACTTGTCTTGCAAAATGTTCACAGTAAACAAAACTAACTTAAAGAAGAAATGGTTAAAAGTGTATAACAGATCTTCAGCCTCCTAGTCAAGACACCCCGATTCAAGCCTAGCTAGGGTGATTAATTTGTGGTCTTTGGTTAGACTTTCCTCATAGTTCCTCTTCTGACAAGGGAAAAATACTAAGGTGTTGGCAAACTGGAGGGTTGCATGAAAGACAAAAATGCTATGAAGTAACCTGAGAAGGCCTCACCCCATCTGGTGCAGTGTCTGCTAAAAAACCTACTCAGTCTAATGAAACAATCCTTGGAAATAAAAATTTTTCCTTTGTGTCTGAGATACACTAATAAATATTACTTACATGAATCACACTTCACACATCATGGAACACCTGTACACAGTATGTAGTGTTTTATATTGTGTCTTTTATTTGATTATGTCTAATAAAAATTCATTGAAATATGTCAAGTTAGCCAGATTGAAATACTTCCAGGAAATAAAAACAGTATTACTATCTCCTCCCTCTTCAAATAAGTCATCTTAAAAGATGCGTTATTAATTTCATGCAGGCAAAACATTTAATTTTCCCAAGTTTATGAAAGAAAAAACAAGGGCTCTAAAAATTATAAGATAGAGAGAAAGAATTTGGTAGGCAGTGATACATCATCATTCCCAGAGATCTGATATTTTTTTGTCAATGCAACCCTTTTTCTGGAAATATTGCTAGACATTTCAGAAATTCTATTCATATGTATGACAAAATGACAAGTTTTTTATCAGTGTTAAATATCCGTATTGACATAAATAATTTACATGAAGGTTTTTTCTCATCGAAATTTTTTTTAAAATTTATGCCTACTAATGTTCATTTAAATAATCTTGCATGTCTTTGCTTTTTGCAATAACAATAATTTTACTGGCAGGAATAATTGTTTTTCAGCTTGTGGTTCCATTTCTGGGCAGGGAAGAGTATCTTCATTGAGTCAACTCTTCTATGGCCAGTTGTTATCAACAGAATAAATATTGCAAATAAAGGAAAAGATAATACTAACAGCCTTAAAGGTTTTTCCAAATCATGATAATGCACATTATTTATAAAACAAGACAGACTAATAAATCAGCCAATAGCCAAGGGCTGTCTGCAGCTATCTTAGATATCTCCATAATTTAATAATGTCTCAAAGACCATAATGAAAACGAAATGAAAAAAAGGTTTCTTTTGGTAATCAAGCCTTTTGAAAACCCACCAAAATTAACATGAATAATGATTATTGCAATATTTTGTCAATTTCCAAAAGAAAGGATCCAAATTTGTTGCAAATCGTCTGAATGTTATTTATTCCCCACAATATTTCAGCCAAGGTTATGAGTAATGACCCAGTTTGAGAGAATGTTTAATTAAAATTTAATAGCTTTTTAATTCGAGTCAGATCGTAAAAATCCAACAAAAAGGCTTTACATTTTATGTTTCAATTTAGGGTTTAGCTGAATCGCATATTTGTATTCGCAAGCGGGCTGTGTTTACATTTTAAAACGTTCCTTGCCCACCAATAACTTTCGAAAACATGCAAAAATTGTTTCGATCTAAAGTATTATATTTGTGCATTTTTTCCACCTGTCAACCAACGATTTTCGAAATAAAATGTTTATCTAGACACTCAACATCTTGCAAATTGAAGCACGCTATTGTTTTTAAATAAAATATTTTACTTGCCGGTTTATTGTGCTTTCATGCAGAGAAAGAAGTGATCGATCGCTCTGCGTACACGTAAAATGGAGCAGACGATATATAATGAGTACTGTACTGCACCATTCAAGAACTGAATATAATGAAATCCATTTGCCTTCTTGCGGCGATTTAGTGAAAAAAATGTCAGGTTTGAATGGTTAATATCTTTTTCTCAATTAAGTTGGTGCAGGTGATGAAGGGGCGCAAATTTTGCTTTCTGATGTGTGAATTATGTATGAAAATATCATTTACGGTTGACAAGGTTCATTTAAGAAGCTTACTATAAGCTGTATTTTTTTATCCATCTCGGACAGTCAAGTACGAGTTCTGGCTTAGTCGTGAAGCCCAAGAGGGAGAAATAGTTAAAGCTTGCATGTTTCAAAAGTTCAAACATTCTCCAGACTTTGTTTACTTATAATATCACACCGAGGCTTAATTTAAACAATAACACTCCTACCTGAAGTGGAATTCAACGAAAACTGTTCGGCTTCATTTCCGCTTGAAATAAAATACTGCGTAACTTTGTCGATGTTCGATCTTCGAGATCGTACTTTGGCGCGGACCAGAGCCACAAAAGTCCCCTTTTCACTGTTTTCTCGAACATGGACAAGCTGCTGTGGGTTGTAAAAGAACGGCCTTTTCTGTCCACCATTTCGAAGTTTAATTAATAAGTATGAATTCGAAAATAGCGGTTGTTTTGAACGGTCGCTCGCCCGCACGTGCAGATCAAACTGGGAATCCATTTCACTGTTGAACCGAACGAGCGATTGCACTTTCCCTGTGTTCTGGTCAATAGTAAATTTTCCCAGTCCTGAACCTCCAGTGATTGTAAAAGTAACTTTTCCATTGATACCTTCATCAGCATCAGTAGCTGAAACTCTTGAAACGAGGGAATTTTGTTGTGCATTCTCCGAAATGAACACCACCGAGGTCGAAACAGAGAAAATTGGCGCGAAATAATTCTCACTTACATCTTGGATTACCATCACCACCCGCGCATGTGAATCGTACAAGTCTTTAGATTGTTCATCTTCGGCTTTCACTGTAAGCTCAAAGGAAGTTTTGTTCTCATAATCTAGGGGTTCTCGAAGTGAAATAACTCCGCTCCGAGGGTTAATGTAGAAAACTGATCCGCTAATTGCAGCGTTGTTGAGAATAATATATCGCCACGTTCTATCAAACGTTTGTGGAAGGCCTCCCTGGTGTGCATTCACCCGAACAATTGCACCTCCAACCGGAAAATCTTCCCTGATTCTTACGAAATACGTGTGTTTGTGGAAGACAGGTGGCGCCAATTTGGAAGAAACAGCTCCAGGCGAAGGAGGGAAAGCTGTTATATCCACCAAGCGTACTCGCAAAAGAGTTTTCGCTTGTCGAGCAGTTTTGCCCCGATCCACCGCATACACTGTTAGATCAAAGGAATTCCCCTTCTCGAAATTTAATTCACAAGCTGTCTCAACAATGCCTGTGTGAGCATCCACGGTGAAAAAATCGTGTTCAGGTTTGAAGTAATAATAAATTTCAGCGTTTGTGCCGGTGTCGCCATCAGAAGCTTTCACTTGCAGAACAGAAGTTCCCACGGGTACGTTCTCACTGACAGCCACGGAATAATCGGGTGGTTCAAATTTCGGGGTCTGATCATTTTCGTCAAGTATGTTGACTCGTACTTGGGTAGTGCTTGAAAGTGAAACATTTCCTCCGTCTTCGACCTGGACTGTCAGCACAAAAAACGGCGTTTCCTCTCTGTCAATAGGCGCCTTAGTTTTGAGGCGTAAAAATTTCACACCAGCAAGCTCGTGGAAATCGACATCGAACTTTCCCGCCTCGTTTCCAGCCACAATGCTGTACTTGTGTACAGAGTTTTTTCCACGATCCAAGTCATTAGCAAAAACGCTCTCGAGTCCCTGAACGTAAGTTCCAGTACGGCTATTTTCAGCCACAGAACAAGTGTACAAATCCTTGGGAAACTTCGGTGGGTTATCGTTGCGATCGAGAATTCGAACACGCACGATGCTTCCAAATCCACCCTCTGTTCTCGAGATTTCCCGCGAAATTACCAGTAAATCGAATACATTCCCTCTCTCATCTTCGTGATCTAAAGTTACTTTTGATGTAAGAACTCCATTCGAGTCTATGTAAAACAAACTTGAACTGTCCGCGGTGGATGAGTCCCGGTGAAGCGAGTAAATAATGCCCGGTTTTTGTTTCAAGTTCAAAATAGAACTGCCGGGCGGCAAACCTTCGTATACTTCAACAGTTTTAAATGTTGCTACATTCTGAACGAAGCACGAAGAGTAAATAAACGCTATCAGTACATACCAGTTTGACAGGGAACTTGCACGTGGTAACAACCGTGTTCGTCGCATATTTTCGCCAGACAACGAGATTTACCCCGTGAGCGAAAAATATTATTCCAGCCACAAGCTCGACTAAAAAGTGATCTTCATGAAAACTTAATAATAAATCGCTGACGATTGCCGCAGAGATCTGTTCTTCGTTGTAAACCCGGCTATGGAATCCGTCTCTTCCAATTGAATCACGAGCATTTCAGCGAATGACACAGCACTGGCAGATGAAACCGATCCAGCGCGTGGTAGTAAACAGTTTCATTATGTTGCAAAGAAGCAGATTTGGCGATAAGGCGATTCGCTGTTGGTCACTGCGTGCTCGTAAGGGAAGCTTACTTCTTTGCCAGTAATCTTGCCACTGTAATGATAATTTCAGCCTTTGTAAACAATGAATATTCCAGTCAAAGCGTCTTGTGCGAGTTTACATTTGATATTGTCAATTTCTCAAAAGCGCTGCTCGTCGGCTCTGGGAAAAACACCCAGTCTATTGTTGGGCTTGATTGGTCGGGAATGAGCGTCAATTAATTTCGAGGTAATTCGGAAACCAATGGTAACGTCGCATGCATCGTTTCGAACAGCTGTTCTTCAATCTTCAATCTTGACATGTTTAAAATCTGAAGTTTGAATTTCGATAACCTATCAAGAATTCCCAATTCAACTCTTCAGTGGCCTTGACTTGTTTTAAATATGACATATTTCAAAATCAGGGTATTTTTCGACACTCCTTCGGTAGAACCATGTATTAGTACACGAAGTTTGTTTAATTGTATTGAAACAAAGCTTGTAGTATTAAGTACTTGCTGACCACATGCCGAGTTCGTGTGTTTTCTATCAGACGCAAAGTTTCCAGATTACAATTTTAACAATTTGAATAACAACAGGGTTTTTGAGTTGCCTTAAGCGTTAAGTTCTCAGGAAGCATACATATTAGGAATCGTATAAATTGTAAGGGCGAAGAGAGGCTTCTAACAGGTCTTAGGTAATAGTTAGGTTATTAACCTGCTAACTGGTAAATAAAAACGCGTATTTTTTCAAAACATCCAGCGCTTACTGGATTGACTTTGATAACAAAATTGCTTCTTGTTTCTAAATATAAAAACCTAAAGACGCTAATAGTAAGGTTTTAAAGCGTTTGACGTAAAACTGAGTAAACGAATAACCTAACTTCATAGGAAAGTACTCAGTATTACCAAATAAAAGTGAAAAACATCGATCTGCCAGCGATCAGCCCGATAAGAGGTAAAGGAATAACTAAACAATCTGCTACAGCTGTCTGAGTATCTATCGCGATAAACAAAAGATAGCCAGTCATCCGGTGAAAGCTTGAAATATGTAAGACGAGCAATGATGAAAAACAGAAATAATTTTTAATTGATTCCCTATTTTCTTTTTTTTTTAATTTCATAACTTCGTACCCCGCCTTACACAGCCAGTGCTCTCCGTTCGAGTTTCATTTTGTTAAATTTCATTCCCTTACATTTCAAATGTAGAGAAAACTGAAGCATCTGTGAAAGCTGGTTTCTTGGTATACAAAGGCAAAGTGATAGAACGAGAGATAATGTGCTCAACGTTAAACAATTGAATTACTTTTTTTAGATGTATAATTTGAGGGAACAAGAGGAGATGTGTAATGTTGACTCTGCTTTTCCACCTTAGGTTTCGTTGGCTAAAAAATCATGCAAATTAGACGCCGGAAAACCATCGAGTTCGTGCAAACAAGCTCACAGAGTCAGTTAGGTATCGGCTTGATCATGGGGAAGATCTTTAATGATTAGGGGAGATTAACCTCACAACTGATAAAAAAAAACATAAGGTCAACTGCTTAGATTTCTAGGTCGGGATTCGAGAAAAGAAGTGGTATGCGAGACTCGGCTTGGATGCGGGGTATTTGCACGCCCAAGATGGGCGCGCCCAATCTGTAAGATCTTTTTTCCTACAATCGAGAACGTTCGACTGATCAACTGATTTAACTGTGTTTTCTTTTCCCATCCTTATGGTTCTAAGCAAGGTTGGTTCCAAGGCTGTCTATCGTCAAACTTATTGCACCAGAAATCTCATAAATTTGTCTCTTACATTTTTTTTTGGCTTCGTTCGTGAATCGTTTTTTTAAGGGGTGAACTATTTACAGAGTGGCCATGACATGTAATCGTAGTAAAGTTCAAAACTGGTAACGTAAACATGTTCTGTAGCTGGGCAAATTGTTCAGATATGATTGTCACGAAAACAAAAGAGAATAAACATGTGTTACATATTGAAAGTTTTGATAACTTAAGTGACTGGCTGAACGACATTGAGGACAACCTAGTGTGGAAAATTGCAAAGATATTCCTTTCCGTGCTAAGTTATGATGTGAACGCAGTGGCAAAGTATCTACCAACAAGTTTAGTTGCCGCGACAGATGTGGTACAGTGCACCATTTCAACTGTTTCTCAGCTTCCTACGAAAATAGAGCTTGAAATGTACGGTCATGGTTATCATGTTACAAAGCAAACAAGCGAAAAGGAGTGTCATGTTTTCATGTAATAATGAAAAATCGACCCTATCTTCCCCTGTGACACATTCTAAAACTCCAAGGTCTCCCGAAATTAACCAACACCGTAATCATTCTGGCGGAGGACTGTAACAAGAGAAAGGACCAAGAACACAGAGCCAGGAACTTATATTGAGGTGGAGAGAAGATGTTCCGGCCCTATGTGCCAAGTGGCACGAAGCAGACAGTTCAATTCGTAATCATTCTGGAAACGAAACACTATTTCTTTTCCAAATAGCCTTTGGTTTTTCTGTGTTGGAAAAAACCCAGCTCGTTAGTGTTATCCAAAGGCTATCTCAACTACTGATTGTATCCAACAAATGGTAAGCACCCCAAATCTTTCACATCATGATAAACTGTGTTGCTTCGACAGGAAAGATTCCCATAAACCGTATACGTTCTTTATCGTGAGAAGGTTCAATGGACGGTACCTCTGATATAACCTCCGTAAAAGGCAAAGGAGATCACACCCCCTTAGCTTCTCAAGAGGGCACCCGTAACGGGCACTTTATTTGAGGTATATGCGACGAAAAAGATATATTGTTCAAGCACAATTGTCAACAGCCTCTCTTTCAGCCTTCAATAAAGAAGTTATTAAAGCTCTTCCCGCCATCACGCCAACGCCGTGTGACGAGAAGCTCAAAGAGCGTTTCTGGCTCTCTCACTGTCACGAAACGCTATCGGGGGGAGAAGACCTTCTCTTAGCATTGCGTGGCAAAGAGAGGGCCAGAACTGGACTAAGAGAGCGTGCGATTAAACGTTCGCTTAAAGGCTATAAAAATTAGAGAATCAGGCCAACCAGTCCACACTACGCCGGATAAATTTGAAAACGCATCTTTATTTCCACGGTTACGCCTACCGTCCACACTAATCCGTCACGAAAACGGAGCTTTCCGAAGACGCTCTTCAAGAAATTTGAAAATACCGGCTTTTCGTTTTCGTGTGGACAGAAATCATTTTCAAAACGGAGCTATTTAAATAATGATGACCTTACGATAATGATATAATTCCCTGACCGGGTCTTTTGCAAACACAAATCCAAAACGACGAGGAGCGGCTGTGACTTGGAATAAAAGCAAATTGCTCGTGGAGATAAGCTCAGCTCTAGGATGAATAAATAATTAATTACGCTAGAAAGCATAGCACTGTTTATCAGTAAAACGTCAAGAATTTGCCATTTAGGAGTTGTTTCTTTTTTCCTGCAAACATACCATTTATTGACAGCTTGGTTTTTTCTACATAGCAATATATACTACTTGTTACCTTTCAACGAAATCACAACTTGTAAAATCTCGGGAAAAAATCCTAAAGGAATATTTTACGTCACATGTAAAAAGTTAGTTCAATATTGTACGCGACGCGACTATTGCAAATTATGTAAATATGTTCCGCGAGAACTTTCAAACTTGTTCAACAAGCTGATTGTCTGGAGGCAAAGCCAGTCCGAGGCGATCTTTGTCAAGTTTATCGGCTCACTTTCCGCTAATTTCGGAAGACAAAAGCTCGCGATAATTCTGTAAAAAAAAACGCCCTACAAAAGACAATTTATTGATATTCCCATTAGCGTTTGTAGCTCCTGTTTATGTAGCAAAGTAAGTTCTTGCACTAGAATAAATTTACCTAAATTACCACCATTTTGGACAAATGGAAATTAAATATGCTTCTCTTAATGCAGACAGGAAAAATCCAAACAAAATTCAGAAAAAGCCCAAACACTCCAGTGTTTTCAGGGCCCTACTATGAAACAATGTACAATTTTCGCTCCAATGAAAAACGCTTCCTAACTACTCGTGACGTTAAGTCCAACAACGGTAGAGTGACTAAAGATTTGTCGTTTAACAGCCAACCGCTGAGAACTGTTCAACTAATAATGTCTACCAGTAAACAACAGTGACTCGTACAGTTACCGTTTTGGGAAACAACTCACTGAAAGTTCTCAAAGATTTTCAAACACTACAACAGAACGAGTACATGGCGGATGCATTCTCGTCTGCCTTGCAAGCTAGCAATACTGAGTAAAATTCTCAGTTGCATAACAATCCGCTTACATTTAAGGTGTTGGCGAGTTAAGAGATCTCTTGTAGAGTCTATTTATGTACAAAACGGTACGTGGACGCTACACCTCAGTCCTCCTCGTTGAATATGCGGTTGAGGTTGTCAAACTTCCTGCCCCATTCTTGCAAGAACGCAAATTCCTGCTCCTCTTCCTCATCTGGCTCTTCATCGCTGTCTCCGAGCTCACTGAGGTCGTCTACGTCGGAGTCATCGCCCTCGTAGCGGTAAATATGCAACTCGTCAATAGACAGGACATACTCCCCGTCCGCTTCCAGCACGCGTGTGTCAATGAACTGCTTGACGTCAATGCTTTCAGGGTGTACTACACGACGTTTGGTGATAGTGGTAACCCCGTGCTGGAGACCTACACCGGGCATGGCTCCTTGCAAAAGCGGCTTGTTCTCTGCTACAGTAAACTCTTCTTCGCCTACGCCGCCGCCACCAGCACCTCCATCTTTGAACTTGCCGTAACCTGCGCCTCCTGTGCCCGCGATACCGTTTTCTACATAGGTGTACTTCATCAGGGTCTTAATGTCGTAGCTGAAGTTGTCTTCCTCACCAGCGCCTTCGTCGTGGTACGGTCTGACGTTGTCGTGAACGTGTCCGTCTTCAACGACCGCTACAACGGTAGGTTGCGGTCGCCTCTTGAGGAGTACGGCGCCGACGATGGCCAAAATTGCCAGGATAATCACCAGGACGCAGGCGATAACAGCGGGATTCACCCATCGGCTGGATCGTGTACCTATGAACAAAAAACAACAAGGTGGAGACGCTTTAACAACGCACTATATAACGTCAACCTGCACGTAAACACAACACACTACTGTGGAATTAACCACCCTAACCACCCCATGGTTCACTCCTACGAGAAAACTGATCAGTGGAATTTTCCTTTTTCGGGGGGAGTGGGGGCGGGGGGGGGGTGGATGAAGGGGGGTGAAGGAGGGAGGAAGTAACTTAGGGTGGGCGAAGGGTCTTGTTATCGCAATTGTAAGGTATTTCAAACCCTTCATTTTCGACACGACAGCACCAGAGTCTGGATTTGTTACTTTTAAAGGAGCTACCTCACGAATCATGAAATTTTTAGCTTAAATTGTTCAAGTTCGTCGTTTGTAATCCGTGTTAATCTTCTCCATCCTTAACCATTTCTATCTTAGTAAACTACTATTTTCGGGTTTCCTTCAATGTGAAGGTAATTTAGTACATGACCAAAATACCGTGACTGAGCCCCTTAAGAAAACACTCGTCTCAAGACTGAGAGGTAACAAACCTGGATTGGGCGCTGTGACAATAACCTCACAATTTCGTCCACTCCAGCCAGGCGGACACAGACAATAAGGAGGTACAGCATTGACACACGTGCCGCCGTTTAAACAGCGACTTGCTGAACATGGACAGCCGAACTCTACATTCTGCCGTCGTGCCTCTACAGAGCCATCGTTATCCAAATCCACACCATTGTAGTTGTTTGATGCAGTACAGCCTGGAGGTAAATCATATTTAGGCGTTCAGAAATTACTGCACTTACGAAGGTATCCTCTGTAATGACTTGAATCGACAGAAGTAGCGAAATAACACGAACAAAAGCAGATGGAAAAAAGGCAATGGGGCTTACGCTTCTTCTATTGTTCCTATTCGAACGCGTCAGGAGCGTGGTAGACCTTTATCGACACTATTCCTCTAAGGTGAAGTGTATATGAAATAATTCATATTTGAACTGCGGTTGTAGATGAAAGTGAAGAATGATCATCGCAGTAAATTTTCCTTTATCATTCTCTCCAGGAAAAGGATATAAATTTCGCAGTTTTGGCCAAAGAAATTGCCAAAAACGTCTAGCATATTTCCATGGCTTTTTCGGGAGTACAGTCCGCAATAGTATTAGTGTATTATGTCGAATATCTACTACTCATTTTATTGCCAAGAAAATCCCCGTGTTTCTTAGACGATTTCAAATACGTCAAACTCTCACTTGTCAAGAAATAGGTTAGGGATTAAATAGAGAAGTACGGATTAAAGATCCAGCAACACAATCTTGTCACTCACCTCCGAAATCTCCAATCACTTCGATATCTCCAGTACCGTCCGTTGTGGCACCCCCAATGGTCCATGAAGATATGCCACTGCCATATGCAGACAGTTCGCCATATGCACTAAGAGAGGAGGCACTTCCTAATACCGTATTTCCGCCAGTTACATCTCCGCCCGAAGCACCACCGGACGCCACTCCTTCGTTAGAGGCACCACCGGACACTTCGCCAGCACCACCAGAAGCCCCGTTACCGCCAACACCACCAACAGACACCCCACCTTCGCCAGAGGCACCCACTGCAGTACCGCCTCCGGCTGAACTGATTACGACATATTTACCGCTCGTTTGCATGCTCTTTTGTATGACCCTGACATTAACATTTCTTTCAGACTGTCCTATAAATACCCTGCCACCACCTCTAGAAACACCCCCACTTGCAACACCTCGTATTCTCAAGCGGGCCATGCTAAGGAAGGCGCTGGAGGTGTAAACCTGTCCTCTGGAACCAACAACGATGTTGGTACCCATGACTCCTGCATTAGACGAGCCATAGCCCATTAATCCAGCTCCAACCCCGCTCGAGATGATGTTGCCGTCAGCAGTGCGTAAGATAGCGTTGCCGCCGCTGTTAACAAAGGCTTCCACGACTCTGACCTGGGGTAGGAATAAAAGAAAGTCTTAGTTCAGCCCAAAATACGTGCAACAAAATAGGACACAATGGGGCTGCTATTTGACGACTTATTTCTATTACTGTGTTAGCACTCGATAATAGCTACTGGAAACAATAGACTTCAAAATGGCCGCCGTATTAGACATAATGCGACTGCTTAGTTTCGAACAAGAGATCCCTTATGGGCGAGAGGATAAATCCCCCATACAGACCTTATTATCAAAGCAATCTCTCTAAAGTTATTTCGGACATGGTACCCAGTTCTTCAGGAGGTAATGCTAACACGCGCGTTGCGTTGATGTTTTCGTGGAGGATGAAAATGTATGCAAAGCCGTGTTGGCTCTCCACGTGAGCAAAATCCAAAATCCAAATCTAAAATCTTGACCCTGCTGAGACTTCCGAAACCAAGAATTGTGTAAGATTTCCTTAGTCTATATGGAGGATCAACTCACTTGTCCTTCTTCCTCTCCTGATTTGGGCCGGGTTGTCCACAGCCCGTTTAAGCTAACCCAGGATTAGCGAGAATTATGATTTCAGATTTGTAACGTTCAGGTGATGTTTTCTGTTTATATTGTTTCCCTTCAGTTTTGAGCTAGAGTAACATCAAACTACACAAAACACAAACAGTGAAAAAAAAATCCTAAAAACAAAATTTAACACTTCAGTTAACTTTTAATCTTGGGTTAACGTTCACCGGCTTTCGAACAACCCTGCCTATTTATGGCCGGGCACTGAGCAAATCGACCGGTTGTGAGGGCGATTTTGCCCGCCTGGTTTGACCATCTAGAGAAGGTTAAAATTCTTTTTTAGAATTTCAGTTCACATAGTTTTGCCCGCTTGTGAAAACCAGTTGTCTTCCTGATGAAAACGTTAATGAAACTCCTGAAAGTGTGAGTAACCGTACCTCAGTAACGTTAGGCAAGCCACCAGTGAAGAAACTTCCTCCGCCCATGTTGAGCAGTTTGTGTAAGCCACCCGTGGTGCCCTCCACTTTACCGTCGTAATCGATCTGAAGGCTTGCACGGTTGCCTTCTCTCTTGACTACCACAGTGTGGTATACATCATCTGTCACGTTCAGTTGAGGAATGCTTAGGATCTTCATGCGGTCACCCAGTCGGAAGATGTAACGCAGCACACCGTTCTTAACCTGCAAGGAAAATTGTGAGCGAAAACTGTTGGCCATGTATCCAAGGAAGGTTAAATCAAGGAACTACTCCTTGATGTGTTACAATCTGAAGATGACTATACTGAAGTCTCCAAACTGATACAAAAGTTTTCTAAAATAACATAGTTTATTAATAACAATAATCTTGTCGCTTGTGAATGTGCGCATTTTTTTACGATTTATTATTATTTACCTGTAACTTTCGTTAATTTATTGTAAATTATCACTCTTGTTTCTTTCTTTCCTTTTTAATATAAATTCTTGCCCAGTCTCAATTAGTTCTGGAACTAGTTACGGGGGCAAGGAATTCTTCTAATTATATGTAAGACAAGACAAGAAAATAAAATAAAATTAAAATTGAATTGAAAAACTTCGTACTGTGGGGTAAAATAAAAGCGGGTGGATGAGTAAGCGGTTCTTCGGTGCTAAGCAAGACAGTCATCCAAGTGGCGTCCAGCACAAATGTTCTTAAAAATAATGAAGATTAACGTGGGCACCAAAATCGTAATATGTTGTCTACTGTAACAATTACATTGAAAGTCCCCTATGGAATACATAGGTACGTCCGTAGAATCTCTCCAATATCACAAAAGAAGCTCTTACATCAATTCTGTTAAATTCGGTTCCCAAGCTGTTCGAAGCCAAGAATATGACCACATTGGTAGAATTGGGCGAGATCTTGACTTGCAGAGCGATGTTGGTGTAGAATTCATTTGCCATAGACACTGGTGGAGGAATAAGTTCACGGCGTTTCCTCTTGGACTGTTTTACCCGGTACTGGGTGAAACTATTTGCCTTGTACCAGTTGGCATTCGCTCCTATTGAAATAAGAACACGTTTATTTAGAAAACACGCACGTAATTCCCTACTTCTTGGGGACATTTTCATTAGAAAACAAATGCGGTTCGCGTAGTATAAAAGAAAGAAATGTCACAATTGTTTGGATTTCAAATAAGAACTAACTCTCAGGGAGTTCCACAAACGAAAAACTCAGTCACCGTTTCCGCATATTGAAAAGTTAAGCCTCAATTTTTCAAATTCGTTGTTTGGAATCCGTGTTAATCTTCTCCATCCTTAGCCATCCTTGTTCCTTTGTGGTTTATTATTATCTCTTTGGTGTTTTTCTATCTTATTAAACTGTTATTTTCAGGTTTCCTACCATTTAAAGGTAATTTTGTATGTGGCCAAAATAACTCAAAATACCGTGACTGAGCTCCT
>Ga0126339_10001276_pt1 | contig 16783 bp, 7 predicted proteins | sample OrbTmetagenome_2_FD_92532 | JGI IMG/M metagenome (GOLD analysis project Ga0126339, IMG submission 92532) | Coral microbial communities from Petempiche,Puerto Morelos, Mexico - Orbicella T R C metagenome | ecosystem: Host-associated > Invertebrates > Cnidaria > Coral | place: Petempiche,Puerto... | reverse complement strand
GCTTGCAGCGACCCGTTCCGAAAACGCTTAACGTCCTTTAGTGTTGGTCTACCTTGAACGGTGTGTTCGTTTGTGTGTGATTTCATCGCCCTAGAAATCATGGAATCCGTGCTAACTTTTCTCCACGACAACCTCTGTAAATTCCATGTGCTGTACGCATGCACAGGTGGTGCATGCGCTTTAGAGACCAGACGGCGATTTGTGACTGAACGCGGAAAAAAAGAAAGCCGAAATTTAAACCCAGGCCTCACTGCTTGGGTAATAAGATAAAGTGCTAACTTTTTGAAGGTACGCATATATTGACATGAATCCACCCAGAGTATAAGTTTATTTCACACACACACACCCCCCCAAAAATGGAAACTATACAATGAAACTTCATATAAATAAAGATTGGATCCTTGGTCAGCTCTGATTGACTTCAAAGTCATCAGGTATTGAATAAAGGAAACATTTTTAATTTTGCTTTTGTTTCGCACCTGTTGAATCTTCATAGAAATTAATATAAAAAGCCAAGGACTGATATTATTATATTGTTTCTAAACGACTCCGGCCTTTAACTTGAATACTCATGGAATTTAAGAACACGTCACACATAAACTGTACCTTTTCTTGATCGCCGTCTTTTAAAAATTTAAAAATCCCCATCGTGCTTAGGCCTTCTTTGGTATGGTTATTTCGCAACATAACAAGGTTGTGAAAAAGACAAACTGATAGATCTCTCGAATCGATCTTTGACGGCCAAAAGAATAATATTGTAGAATTTTTCTGCGCGGTTTTCAGCTGGCCCTTTTCTCGCCTGCTTGTTGCTGAGATTAACAATATAATGGCTTGTGTATTCTCAGAAGAAAGAGAAAAAGTGAGCCAGAGAGCTCGATGCTCTTGGATTTCCCCTATTCAAAAGGCCACGACAATCGTTGTATCTAGTCTTCAGAATGCGATGAATCACTGACCATTAAATGCGAAGGCTCACCATGAATATTGTATCCACGAAACGGCCTTTAAGAGCAGTCTAGGACCCAGTCGTTCTCTTACTGTTCACGTTTAACTTCTCACGAAATTTCATAACTTCTCCGATTGACAAAGTCATTCTTAGGCCCTTAATTAACATTCAGTACGTTCGCCCTGCGAGGCCAAAAGAAGGCCTAGGGACTATGCTGTAAACAAAATCGACGTATTCTATTATTTTCTTGCTATCTGCATTGCGATCTTTTACAATACATATACAAATATTATTACATTTTTAGTTTATATAATATATGTAGTATATTTCAGATAAGGTAACGTTTGTAATTTTGTTTTGATGAGACTGGAAGCTATATTTTTTTAAGGATCGAGGGCTTGGGTGGTCGTTGTAAGCACTAAAAATGACCTTGTCTCGCTTTAATTGCTTCGTTGTTTCTAGTACAAAACAGCTTATTTCGTTATTTCTTTTAAAAGCGTCCGACTACAACTCGCCTTACATGAACCGCTAAAACGACAAATATTAAACACTGTCATTAAAGACATAAATGCAAGTGCTTCTAACCAGATCCAGTAAAGCGAGTTGATGTCGCTTTCGTTTGATCTAAAAGTTCCTTGACTGAAGAACTGGAACTGCTTTTCACAATATACCTCAGTTATTTGGAAAGCAGAAAAAAGCCATGACGCATAAGTTACGTCGCATCATGAATTTGAATAATTTTTGTTTATAAAATTCTATTTCAGTAATTTGTCTCGTCTAGTGACAAACACCTGCTGAAATCCTTAATTGCCATAGCAACTTAGAAAGTGAGAAGAAAATATTATTTGACATTGCACGTAATAAAAATTTTCAAGACATTGAGAAGACAAACGTTTCGGAAACGATTCTCGTCGCCTACAATGCTAAAATCAGTATTTCGTTCATGAATCGTTAAGGCTCATTGTAATTGAAACTTGACAAAATGGAGATTTCCTTGCTCTTAAGGAGTTGAAAGAGATGAGGGGCAATTAACTTTTCAAACGCTCTCTCAGCAATTAGCGTTGGCAGGATTCTTAATTTAACCTTTTTGTTTTGTCTCCTCAAGATCAGCGAGACTTCAACGCCGTAAAATTGAATGTCTTGTTCAAACGCTTGCTCAAGGTTTTCATTTCGCCAGCGTAGAGCAAACGAGAACTCTCAAGCTCTGTCTTCGGCTTCGAGTCATTGTTGTACACAGATCCAACGGTTTACATGTATATTGGCAGAAGAATGTATTTTAGAAAAAGCGAACTTGCTAATGACCTTTCTAATTCGCGCAGACGTTTTGGTCTGGCGACGTCAAATGACTTCTTGGTGAAGGGAACTGCAATCGAGAACCACAGTTTAAAGAAAACAGCTGCTAAAGAAAAAGGAATTACTGCAAGGGAAACGTTGAAAGACATGGCTATATCCAGGCCGGTTTCTTCTGGTTTTAAGGTGGAAATTGTCAACAAAAGACAAAGCCAAAGGGAAGGCAAAAATGCGCAAGTAAATATGACTACAGACATATCTTTTTCGCAATTTAAAAAGTACACAAGGGAATTGCAAAGACCACGGTCTCGCGCTAAATTGTTGAGGAATCCAGCAGAAGTAGCGCTGTATGATTTGTGTGCGAGTATGGAATATGAAAACAAAGCCCAAAGCCGAAAAGAATCCACCGACTTATGTAGAAAACAGATTGAATTTCCAGTACAGAGAAAGCATGCTGCAACACCGAACCGTCAAACTTCATCAGATATATCAAGTTCATCAGAAACCCAAGAGATGGTAGAGACGGGAAAAGATAAACGAATCGAGGACAGCCATTCAGGAAGCGACGGGGCTTGTCAGGAAAACAGAAGATTAGCGCGGGCTTGTAGTGCAACAGAAAGTGAAAAGAATGCAATCAAAATAAACGGTAAAAGCTACAGCATGGGAAGTACAGGGAAGCTCAAAGCTTTAAACTGTGCTTTAAGTCGTAGAAGCCATTCTGTAGACCAAGCAATCGAAGACCTGGACTACCAGACTGTAGATTATGAATACATATTCAGATTCAAGGCACTTCCTCGCCTTTCTCGTATTTGTGATAATTCTGTTATTGATGCAGTAGCAAAGGAGAACTCAGCCAACACAGTTGAAGCATTAAGCCTTCCTCCAGTACTTGGTTCAAGTTGGAAACTTAAAAACCGATATGTTTCGGAACTAAGTTTTAATCCGCCGACACCAGTGTTAAGAGAATATACGAGAATTTCGCAAGCACGGGTTGTCGATTTCTCTGATTTGACTCTTGGTAGTCAGGTACTGTAAAGAATTCAAATTTATTTCTTCCACAGTATCTTTTATCATTGTCTGACAGTTGCCTGCACAGTAAGTAGCTCTGGCAAATGTAAATTTTTGTGTTTCAAAACATGCAAAGCCAATACGAAATATTTGTTTACCTTTTCGATGGAAACTAATCTCGTTTTCTACTGATGTAACTCTCTTATTAGTATTGCTAAATAGTGGTAAATTGCAGCCTTGAATCGTTTAATTACTACCTACAATGAACTAAACGAATTCAAATCGGTGCCATTTTGAGATAGTGTTAATTATATCGAACGGAGACTGAGGCACGAAAAGGAATTAACAAGCTAGAACTAAACAAGCTTTGAAATTAACTGTGAAGCCGGGATGTGTTTTCATTTAACCGTCTTTGTTTTTAATTAAAGCATTCAATACAGTTCGATAAATATTTCACTTCTAATAAGCACTCGTAATTAAACAAAAGCCCTTTAATTGGGGAAGGTTAGTCTTATTTGACAGGATTTGTGATAAATTGTTTATCAACCTTGCGCTGACGTATCGCACAAATAAGAAAATCTTGAAATTATCTTATTGGCCATTTTCACAATAGAAGACGGACGAATCGTCTGAACAGACAAGTCATATCCGCAGAGAATTTTAGAAGGACAACTCACCTTGTATTGGTCGTGGTAAATTTAGATCTGGAAAGACAGCGAATTTGAAGGCAAGAGCCTGGCACTAACAGGCTTGGATACCTTGCTTTTCATCCTTCATTTCGATTTTGCAATGCACGAGCCATCACTCTATTTGCTAGTTCCATTTCCCTTAAAGAGACAGCCACCGAGATGCAACTATTTGTGATCTCTTCGTCTGTTGTGAATTGAAGTCGGACGTTTTACGACTTGTCCATCTAGACGAACAATAGACCTCAAAAAGTTAGAACGACTCAGCCCCCAGAATTTTGTTCGTCCTGTTTTAACACCAAGAAGACTTGTCCGTCTCTGGTATGAAAGTGGCCAAAGTGTCGCCTTTAGTCAAGAAATATAAAAGAGAAATGGTGGTGTTCTGAGCTTGCGCTTCTTCCAGTTTCACAAGCCCTGGCCTGAGAAAGTGCAACATACTACTTTCACTCATTTTTGTGCTCCGGATGTCCCTTCAAATTGTGCGCCGGAGAAACTTTGTGTTCCCAAAGGGATTTTTTAGTAGTATCTTAGGAATTTACTTTGGATTATTTATATACGCAAAGTCGGTTTTAGGTCATTCTTTATAAACACGCTCCTGTACTGCGTAGTAGGTGTCATCAAAAGAATATCAAGGTAAGAGAGTGAATTCCCCATATAGGTACTCAAGGTAATCCCTCTTTAATCGCTTTTACCCGACTTTTCACCATATTTTCCGCCATTTTGTCTTTGCTCGGGCTATTCACGCATCGCGCGAGTAATACCATGTCTAAAAATAACTTAAGAGGGATTACCTTAGGTATAAAGCCTATATTGGGATTAACTCTCTCTCCTTGATCTTCTCTTGTTGTCATCTTTGTACCTGTGTGACTGCAGACGAAAGGGTTTCAAAATACAAAATTTCCAGAATTTCCTACGCCTTCCGCAAGAGAGATATGAATATCCGCTATCATAGTCCATCAATTATTTTCACTTGCGCGAGATTTGTCTAAACGCGTCAAGTGACTGAATATGGTCCAGCCAAAACGAAAGAATATCCCAGTGATATTCTCCAATTTTCAAAATTGCGCCTGTTGTGGAAAATATTTGAAGGAAATAAACACAGAAATATGCAGAGATATTTGTCCTGAGAAATAATCTGTTCCTCAAATCTCACAGTTTTCCTTCAGCTACGTCTCGGAAAACTGTTCGCTTCCGAAAATGATAGTGTCCGCGGACAAATATCCGAGCATATTTTCGCGCCAAATAGAAGCTATTGTTTATATAGCAGTGGGTGTTAGCATCCCTTCGTTAGATCCGGTATGAGCTACTAGACATGGCATGAAATGTCATCCGTTGGGATCAGCTTTTCAATAAAGACCTTAACTTTTGCAATTTTTATGTTTATTCACTCTGAGTGGTTTGATGACTCCTTTCTGACAGTCTACTTTCGATCCTGTTTTCTACAAAGTCTTCGTTTCTATATGATGTGACGTCTATGTCTCTTTGAATAGTAACAAGCGTGGTTGGTACAACAGTATTTCTTGCACACCGCGGCTTGCAACACTGCAACATGTTCTTCAAGCTGTTACTAAATGGGGTACTGTGTAAGCTGTACACTATAGGGTTGATGCACGAGTTAAAAGTGATAAGCAGAATTCCCAGTTGATCCGCTGGAGAATCCGGGGTCACGTAAGAGCTGAATTGGAGCAGAAGAAATATGACGCTGTTTGGAATCCATGTCAAAATGTAGATCATGCTAATGATTAGTGTCATCCGGGTTACTTTTCTCCTAGCAAGAGGGGAACAGAGAAAATTGGTAGCAGAAAAACAACAGTAAAAAACTGAGTATTTACCTTACTGATTCTGTCATAATCAACGTAGTGTCCAGAATTTTGAAATTTAATTTCACACTATCGTGATTTTGTTCGTGAAATCCTAGCTGCGGTTTCAGTCAACATTACTAGAGTACTGATGTTTCTCATAACAGGTAGGCCTAACTGGTTTTCATGCAAAGACACTGCACAAGAAAAATGCAATTCGATATTCAGCTAGCTTACCTTGCTTTCTGGGATTGAATTCTGCCCGTTGGTATATTCTTCCATAGCTTGCGGACAATCTGAATATACAGATAGCCCATAATAATCACAGGAACCACAGCCGTGTTGAGGACCCACCAAATAGCTCTGGCTCGACCCAAGTAGGGATTAGGCCAATTTTGGTAACAGCGTCCACTTTGATTGCTGTAACGAAACAGCACAAACGTTGGAATGTTCCAGGCGAGTGCGTAAACCCATAAGGAGGTAACAATAGTTTTCAGTTTTGTAACTACCATTCCAGTCTGATGATGTAAAGGATATAGTACGGCATGATAACGCTCCACAGCAATCAAAACGAGGAACAGCACAGAAGCTAAAATCCCTGTCCACATGAATGACCCACTCGTCAGTAAACTGCAAACCGCATGGGCAGACGTACCGCGTAGTTTCTCAAAAGGGTTAATTATGAAAAACCTAGAGAAAGGTAATAAATAAATTCATACGAAATACTTATAATGATACGTCATGAAGCATATTTTTGAAAAGAATTGTAAACAGCTCTATAGGAAATTAGTAGAATCTACTAGTTTACTTATGCAGATACTAAAACCTGATTGGCTGAGCCATCGCAAACTATCGGCCATTAGCGCGCAGTGGTTTGATGTGATCAGCAAAATGACAACGTTTCTCGTTTCTCCAAAGTTTTGAAGGAACGTGTAGAAACGTTTGGACAATCAAATTCCTGAGGAGACTAAAATAGTTTTTAGTTGGAATTGTCTTCTATCTCGAACTTATAATAAATATCATTGTTAATTATAATTAATCACTCAATTTTACTTTGTTGACATTGGCCAAAACTTATCACACGGTAAAATCTTACCCTGACACTATGAGGCGATAGATTCCCACGGTTGACAATCAGACGATGTTGCCTGCTCAGCAAAATGGCCAATATTGGAATAGAAAATGCTTTTGAAGGCTTATTATTATTTTTTTTTTATTTTAACCTAAGAGGATTCTTTGATGGCGGAAGCCACAAGTGCTCATGGAAGTTGCAAATTTCAATGAATGAAATCATATCGTTTTCGGTTTTTAGGTATGCCGCGGCTACAGGAAAATGCAGTAATGAACGAAAAGACCATAGAGATATATTATTATAGAGTGTTTATGTCGAGGGCCTATATGTGCGTATTGTTGCATCTAGAAATTTTATATTCTACATAGCTACATATAAGCCCTCGAACTTCGTTCTTGAGGGGGCTAATATTTGTATTTTACAACATAAAATCTCCCGGGGCATCCATCAGCCCACAGGCTCTCCATGCACGAAAAAAAATTATTTAAATGGTAAATAGCTTCCATTTGATGGTCACAACATAGAATTTCTTTCACAGACTAAGACGTTAGCGGATGGAAACGATTTGCAGATGGGGAGAGAGTCCCCCTTTGTCATGACTGGGGCAAGACACCAATAAATTCGTTAAATAGTGTTTTATGAAAATTCTTATAAAAAAGCTGCTACACTTAGCCAGTTCCTATATAGAAAGCTGTTGGATTTATTTTTTATTTTATATGTGATATATGTAACATGTCTGAGTGGAGTGCTATTCAGTGTGTAATCAAGTGAGTACTAAACAAAATCGCACAACCACAGTTTCAACGGCATGCATTAGAACTTAACTCGAAATCAGGATTAGATTAATCCAAGACTAATGTTATCGGTACAAAACTGTTTATACGAATATTGTTTGAGATGAGAAGGCATTTCGAAAAGATGTTTTTCTAATAAACAAAGATAAAAACAAAAATGTCTACGGGATTTTAATTATATTAACAGGAGCATCCTTTTGCACAAAGTAACCTGTAGAGTTGCCAGTCAAATTTGTCAAAGAGATCTACATGATAAGCCTAACTCTTCCTTTCGAAAAAGGATAAATTTTCATTTGTTAATGGCCCGTCGAAGCAGTAAAAAATCTTAAGAGAAGGAAGAGTTCTCGAGTTTACAAGAAACTAATAAAACTGCTGCTGCTCCTTCCAGCAGCGCAGTGGACGACAAACACATTGACGCTTTTTATGCAGTGAGTGGATGTCTTCGGGGCAGCACAAACTGAACAACACGCATGTTGAAATTTGATACCTTTCGTATGAACGAACAAAATAAATGTTTCGAAGTTTTCCCGTTCCGTGTACAAGTTATGTTTGCCTAAGAGGGCACTTTTTCGTCATAGCACACCATGCATAGTAACGATGCTCACGGAGACATAAGTGCAACATTGAAGGAGATACAGAGGAAGTACATGGAGACAAGAATCACTAACCTGAATGTGGAGAAGACACCAACAATCATATCAGATATTGCCAGATTTACGAGCAGGAAGTTCATAGTTGTTCTCATGTTTTTATCTCTTAGAACAACAAGACAGACGAGCGAGTTCCCCAGCAAATTTACCACCACCATGACGGAACACAGGGAAATAACTGCTCTGCTAACCATGCTGACTACAATAGATGAACAATGACTGGCGCTAAAAAAGAGCTTTCCTGTCTGAGAGAGACAAAGTAAGTGATGAGCTGTTTTCTCAATAAGACACATTTTGCAAAAGTGTTAAACTTAAAATCTTTAAGGAGCCTGCAGACAGAATGCATTTACAAAGACATAAAAAGGAAGAGATTTCCCGATAATCTTTCCGTAATTCTTACTTAAACATAACACTGGCTGAAGTAAACCTAACTGGAAGCAATCTCAACTCTATGTTAACTAACTGTTAGAGCCTGAGTAAGATTGAAAATGAAATCGAACGTGATTAGGACTGGTTGTGTTCTTTTGACGTCTACTTGAAGTGAAAAAAAAAGGAAAGATATTAATCACATACGTGTCACATTGAACAATCACATCATACAGGAAACACACTGAAGGAGTTTTAATAAAGCACTTAATCTCGAACAATGAAAATGCAGTGTCATAATCAAATAAGTAGACGGCATTTGAGGGAGACGAAGAATGGCACAAAAATGAAAACAAGATAATGGAAAAATCTTTTTGACTCAAGAAATTGAGTGCTGTAACAGTCTAAGTTACAGTTAAAGCCCGCTATTTCGAACTCTCTGGGAAAACGAAAAATTAGTTCGAAATAGCGCGCGTGAGTTCGAAATAGCCGACAGTAAATGACTGAAGGGCAAATCCAAGGGAATTGTATTGAGGTCGAAATAACCGTGGAGTCGACTTGAATAACTGGGTTCAAATGAAAGGGGTCCAATTGTAGCAAAGGTTTAATTAATTCGTGTTTTTTTTCTCCAAATTACTCTCTCACTCACTCGTCCCCATTGATCCTAAGACGTTATTGTGGAAAAATAATGAATTTTAAAATATCCCAGGGCGAAATGAAATGAAATGAAATTTTTCTCATTTTAATAGAATGCATTAAACTGAAACGAATTTAGATTTTGTACCGAGGATAAAAGCTAGAGGTTTCCTTGGGAGGGCAGCTGGCGCGTTTGAGCAAGTTCCAAGGTGTTGTACGTTGCTTTAATTTCCTTCAACTGCCCGAAGCTTGATCGATCACAATTTCACCTAATAAAATAGATTTACAGCCAGTTAATAAAGCATCGTTTTTCCTGCATACGTTATTTGGTGAGTACAGAAATAATTATAGAAATACCAGGTAAAATTATTTCTAGCTAACACAACACACTACAAACGAACATGAAATAACGAAATTGGTTATTGGAAATAAATTCAGTGTCAACGATTGTTTTGAATGAAACCTCAGGTTGTACGTAATTACGATATTCATTCAAGATTTAGGATGAAGTTGAAGTACTGCTCAATTGTTCACTAGCCGTGCCAAGCCTGGTGAAGCTGTCACCGGAACAATGGTTTGAAGAAATGTTGTGAAACTAGAAAATGTACCATTTTAAACTGAATCCAAAACAGTGTATGAGAAATATTCATTTTTTTTAATGTACTTATATTTTGTTTAAAAAGAAATAGAGCGAGCCGTGAAGCGATTTTTCGTATTGTTATAGAATGATGTTGATTCAATGACCACGTTACACAAGTATCGACCCTTCAATTGTTCCTTTTGACCATTTCTTAAGTGTCATTTTTTCTTCGTCGGTAACTTTGCAGCATATTCAAAATTGTGCTTGTATTAAGATAGGTTTGTGAAATTCAAAATGGTTGACACTGAAAATGTTTCAAACCCTCGTTTGGATAGATAAAAATGTAATTGTGTTTGATCCGTGATAAATTAAAGTTTGAACAGTAAATATCGAGCCGTTAATGTTATTCACTTAATACTCTGACCTTGCTATTCGCCAAAGACATAAAATTATTTTTTTTGCGCTGAAATTTTCGATTAACCCATGTTACAGTTAAAATCAAGGAAAAAGAAGATTATACATACCTCGATCAATTTTATAACCTAAATAGGTGCCAAGTTACTGATGTGGACCAGTCTTTCAGGGTTTAGTAAGAGAACAGTCATAATAAAGCCGCCATTATAAATTCTAAGGTTAAGTCATCTTTGTCAATCATTGCAAAGTAATGGGTCAGAGTCGACGCACATAAACACAATGAACTCAAGCCTAGTAATATTCTTGGCCAATCAGGAGAGGTAATTTGTAATTATTTATCATATTTACAAGCGATGACCATGGAAACACATACATGTGTTGAGACCGCAAAATGTGGTCGATTAAAGATCCGTATTGTCTAAAACGGCCCTGTTGCAATAAAATGTTTAATTCTGGTTTTTCTGTAAACAGCAAGATGAGGCATTACATGCAACAGTGTCGCTCTTCAGGGATAACTGGTTAGGAGCCTGGAATGGGCTACTCGAGGAGGACTTCTCCTCGTGTAGTTATTCAGTCGTTGCTTCGTGCTACAAAATTCTGTCATATCGATTATTTATCTGGATTCCCCGATCTCTACGTCTTTCCTGTGAACAAACCACAATACTGGAAACCAGAAATCCTTAAAAGTCATTCCAGCACTACCATAGATTTCATTTTGGCCTTTAAGCAGCCACATTACTTGCTTTTAAAAAGTCTTTCCCGGAAACACGACGTATGAATGAGGACTGGGAGCATGCTGCCAGTGAGAGGGAATAGTATAAGTTCTTTGTCGAATTTGACTCAGTAATATTACACTCTTTAACAAGTACTTCTCCGTGTGGTGGTGTAGTGTATTATATTGATGCTCCCCCTAGATGTAATACCAATCCATTCCACGTTGAATCCCACGTCAATACATACACTTGATCGGAGGGAAAACGCTGTGAGTTTAAAGAGTTTTGCCTAAAAAGGAAACACAGAGAAAATGGCCAAGCTTGGGATCAGAACTACCACATGACAAGTGTTCAAAGCCACTAGGCCTCTACCTTCCTATCGCTTTGAAATGATTCTTAGGAAAGGCACCCAATTACACCGCACAGTGGTAAGTTAAAAGATTAGTATTATAAAGCAATGGAATTTGATAGCAACCGGTTCTTACATTCAAAACTGGCATGATTCAAAAGATCCCTACGCTCGTAATTTGCTTCTTGTATTACACTGTAGTCCGGACTGGAGGTGAACATGTTTTATGTTTGACGAGTATATATCATCGATCTTAAATTCGTTCTGCGGGCAAACCACATTTTCATCATAAAACAATTCAGTACTGAGATTTCCTGATTAGGACTTGTCTGTCCCTTTTATGAGTTAAATCAACCTGTTACTAGTAGAGCGGTGTTCAGTTACGTGTTGAAAGTAATCTAGCAATTACTTTGGCTTTGGTTTTGGTTTTACTACGGTTCAAGATTGGCTGAGTAGTCTAATTGGTAAGTAACTGGTTTGGCTTTGGTTTTACGACACTCAATTGAAAACCGCTCCGATATACCTACGTCATAAATAAATTTATTCCACAACTTTTGAAAACACCCACTGCAAAAACAAATCCTCTAACAATAGAAAAAAAAATGGCAGTGGGTTTTCAGTTATCGTACAAGCATGGTCTAATCGTGCAATACTTGAACTCTTTTAGCAACAAACTGGCTGGACGTGGATAATAATACACTAGTAAAGGTTCATAGTGCCGAACTAACTGAGTCCAAATTTTTAAATAATTTATAAGAAGTACTGAAAATACCAAGAATTGTTGAGCGTTGTAATGACATAGAATTTTTTTGCTCTCAGCAAGCACACAGACTCGTAGAGGCTTCAAAAGTAAGTAAGTAAGTATGTAGGAATCAACCCAAGGAATCAAACATAGCATGTCAAATCTGCAATCTCTAGCTGAGAGAGAATGTTTAAAAACGGTATTGCGCTAATCGGTGGTTAACTGGTAGAAAATGACCGAACTTTGACTTGGTTGTCACTTCGCATTAGCATGATGGACATTTCCCTCACCACTATATCTATGGAAATAAATTTCAATGGTTATTCTGTCCGAATGCTTTGTTGACTCCTTTCTGACAGTCTGCTTTCAATTCTGTTTTCTACAAAGGCTTCATTCCTATATGATGTGACGTCTACATCATCTTCTACACGTGGTTGTGTATCGGGCGGTGTTGGCCTAATAATGTTCATTTTACACCGTGGTTTACAGGACCAGATTATGTTCTTTAAGCTCTTACTAAATGGAGTGCTGTGTAAGCTGTATACTATAGGATTGATGCACGAGTTAAAAGTCACAAGCAGAATTCCCAGCTGATCCGCTGTAGAATCCGGGGTCACGTAAGAGCTGAATTGGAGCAGAAGAAATATGACGCTGTTTGGAATCCATGTTAAGATGTAGATCATGCTAATGATTAGTGTCATCCGGGTTACTTTTCTTCTGTTGAAGGAAAAAAGAAACTTGTTATACCAAGGATATCAGATAAATTCCAATTATGTACGAGCAACGAAGCAAACAAAAATAGTCAGAACTCAGTAGTACACATGTATGCAGCTAAACATAGAAATTACACCTTGATAAAAAGCTAACCTTTCTCGAGTCAGATATAATTTAGACTCCCAGAAGAGCTATTCAGACATTAAGCCATTTTCTAAAGTGTACTTATACCGGCAAAGCTCCGCGTATGTGTTACACGTAAATTTAACCCTAGACTTTTAACGTGAAATTCTGTTCAGAATAAATTTCACTAAGTTTCAGTTTGGACCTTGTTTGAGAGGTGATTCCTAGTTACCTCAAGTGCACGCCCACCTCGTTTGAAAAGACTAGTAAGAAACTCTCTATTAAATCTTCTTTCAAAGCTCATTGATCCTCGTACTTTATTTGATCCAACGCTTTCCACCCCCCACTCCGCCCTCTTTACCTTGCTTTTCCATACGAAACAGATGCCGGTTGCTCTGTACTCCATAGTTTACGGATGATCTGAGTGTAGAGATAGCCCATAATAATCACAGGAACTACAGCGGTGGTGAAGACCCAGTAAACAGCTCTAGCCTGACCGAGGTAGGGAATGGGCCAGGGTAGAAAGCAGCCCCCAGTTTCCTCATTATAGCGCCGAAAGGAAAACGAGGGAATATTCCATAAAATGGCGTAAGTCCAACAAACTGCAATTATAACATTCAGTTTTTTAGTTACTAGTCCAGTCTTGTGTTGCAACGGGTGCAATACAGCGCAGTGTCTCTCTACAGCAATCAGCACGAGGAATAACATAGAGGCCAATATCCCCGTCCATATAAAACTTCCTCCAGTTAACATACTACAGATAACGTCAGCGCCTGTTGTGCCTTGGTAATTTTTGAAAGGGTCATCAAGAAACCTATGAAAAAGTACAAAATTTGTTGGTTAGTGCAGAGGAATTAGTCACGTATAACAAAGCTTTACTAGCTTTGTTGCTGTAACATTCGTACGTTAAGTTTCTCGCGGCCCACTGGGACAAATCATTTGCACCCCGCCCGCTTATAATTATAAATTTTGTATCAACAATTTCTTCGTTAAAATAATAGCTTGTAAATTCCATCAAGCAAATAGCCGTGCATCGCGTATTCAGGATCTGTTCTATTTCAACTTTATCATTCTGGTGGAATTTCTGTAAGTCGCGTTTCTGTTGGTTTTCCTTATTAGCCTAGCTTCCTTTTTTACTGACTGTTGTTCTCATTAATTTTCTATTTGGTTGTCATTTTATTCGTAGTCAAACTCGTGTTCGTGTAATCATACACAACATATACAGAATGGTGGCTCTTGGCTTGCGAGAGACAAATCATTGTTTTTTTCTCGGAAACGAGTACCGGGACCTAACGATTTTTTATATAGTTTGAATGCAGAGATCACCTTCTTTCTATACAGTGAATGTGGACCAATTTCTATTGCAGAGTAAAAAATTATCACGCAAAATGAGAGCATAGCTAGCACTCGTAAAAGATAAATGTGGCCCTAGAACACTGCGTGCTTGGAACGTATAGCATCCCTGTGAACTAACTATGAGTGTCCTTATCATGAAACGTATATCAAATTGCTCCTTAACATTTATGCAATACATCCATTGTTGTATTTCTCGCTTAACTTTCTCCCTATTTTTCTGCCCTCCTAAAGCGTAAGGTGAATGGTTCAAATATAACGGTTACTGAAATCAGATAATTTCAGGAGTTATGGGGTTTGTTGAAGGTCCTCCTGCTCCTAAACGAATATGGGGACCCCCCTTTTTATTTCAAATTTTAAGTTCTCTTGATATAAGCAGCCAACAGGCAAAGTTTGAAAGAAAATCTGTTGTGAGTTCTATTTCGATGGAATTACCTTAAACTCAATGGCGTTGATAACAATTGCAATATATATTTAGTGCTCGCTCTCCCGTGGGACAATGCGGAAAAAATTTTAATGATGATTATGCTGTTGATGATGATAATGACGATGATGATGATGATGATGCAGTTTTGACGCGTCACATTGTTTGAAGTTTATTCTTGAAAAATAGGTTTGATCTTTGCAGAAATGATTATGATATAGGATTTTGTTCGACTTTTTATAAAGTAAATAAGATACAATGCCCTCGCTGATGGGTCAATAGAATTGCTCTATTGTATCGGTAATCACCAGATGCCCGATAAGGTGTTTTGATGTTTCAACAACGTAGGTAGCGTCCAAACTACGCCGGAGGAATTTGAAAACGCAGCTTTATTTCTACGGTTAGGCCTACAGTCCACACTAATCCGTCACCAAAACAGAGTTTCGAAAACGCTCTTCAAACCGGAGGAATTTGAAAACGCAACTTAATTTCTACGGTTAGGCCTACCGTCCACACTAATCCGTCACCAAAACAGAGTTTCGAAAACGCTCTTCAAACCGGAGGAATTTGAAAACGTCGGATTTTCGTTTTCGTGTGGACGGAGAACATTTTGAAAAAGGAGCTTTTTGAAAACGATGACGTCACGAAAATCATGTGATTCCCTGACCGAGTTTTCCTCAAACACAAATCCAAAATGACCGGTGATTGTTGCGTTTTTAAATTCCCCCGGCCTAGTCTGGACGATGTCTTAGGTGTTCGTGTCTGTCGTGCGCTAAGCTGGCTCATCTGAGCTCACTAACCTGAATGTGGAGAAGATACCGACAATCATGTCGGATACTGCCAAATTTACCAGTAAGAAATTCATGGAAGTTCTCATAGCTTTATCTTTCAGTACCACAAGACAGACGAGCGAGTTACCAATCAAATTAATAGCAACCATGACCGAACACAGGGAGATAATAACATTAGACACCATGTTGATTCACAGTTGCATAGTCAGTGTTACGCTGTCCTATTGGAGAAAATAGTTTGGAATTAAACATTGGTCAGAAACGTAAGTTTTAATTATACTCAGTCGCATAATCGTAATGGACGGCTAGACACTTTTGACCCGGTGTGAACACGGTATTAGTTTGCAGTTTGCTTGAATTGTTGCTGTAGACAATATTACACACTTCTGTAATTTACTCACTTTTCAGTATTGTACCGTGATTACAAGCATGGAACTGAGGCAATGATGAGACAAAGGTAAGCCAGTTTTCGATTCCTACGACTAAAAAATAAAATCTATTCGACAGCCGTTTGATAAAACGTGAAATCCCATTGCCGTTATGACCTAGTGTAGGAGTTTTCATCGTCCAGAGTTCTCTTTTCTTTTTGTGATGTGGGGTATAAAATCGAGATACTTTCAATATTACAGCTGCTCTACACTAAAAACACTACATGCACACTCGGTGCAAATTACACAAAACAAATACTTCCCTCAAAGCTACATCAATTGCACTGACCGTAATGACATTTAGCCAAAACCGCCGATTACTGCGAAGTTTCTCAGCTCGCGTTAAGCGAAAGCCGCAATCCCACCAATCTGAAACGGTTTCGTTAATGTGCTTACATTCTGAACTTGTGGGCCTTGTCGGCACACGCAAACCCTATGTACTAAATCCAGGTTATTTTTAAAAACCAATTAGCGGAGTCCATTTGGATATTTGGATGAAGGTATTCGGCTCCGAAAGACCATATATCACATGCTCTTAAAAGCAACGTCATTTCGACCTGTGATCAAGGACTCAATTTCTGTCATAATTTGTCTAGCTTCATCAGTAGTGCAGAGTAATTCAATATACAAATTTGACTAAGGGACATGAAACTAATTGACTTTGAAATCTTTTGCACGCAACATATATCGCTTAAAGTTTGAAGTCACTCTGCAAGCCTATTTGCTACCAAAATCTCTTTTTGATTTTATGATTGCTTCACAACAGGATTTTTAGACTAAACTGAACTTAACGAAACTAATTAAACGAACTAGACAACAGGTAATTGCAAACGACAAAAAACTATTTTTTATAAATTATTCTTTGACAGGTTTACAGAGACAAAATCAATATTAACGGCAATCCATAT
>Ga0126339_10001275_pt1 | contig 16786 bp, 19 predicted proteins | sample OrbTmetagenome_2_FD_92532 | JGI IMG/M metagenome (GOLD analysis project Ga0126339, IMG submission 92532) | Coral microbial communities from Petempiche,Puerto Morelos, Mexico - Orbicella T R C metagenome | ecosystem: Host-associated > Invertebrates > Cnidaria > Coral | place: Petempiche,Puerto... | reverse complement strand
GCTGAAAAACAACTTCAACAGGCGGAAAAATTATCTGCGCAAAGAGAAAAAGAAAAGAGAGAAGTGGAAGTTCTGAGAAGTAAAATACAGCAAACCGACGCTAAGATTGATTCCATTCAGGATAAACAAGGTTTGAACCTTGAAAGTGAAGCAGAACTGCCTAGGCTTAAAGAACTTAAAAAGAACTATCAAACCGATGTTGAAAACAAGAAAAATCTTTGGACTCGCTTGCAAAACAAGCCAAAAACAGAGAAAAGGAAGAAGCCAAGGTTGACAAACTCAGGGCCAGCCTCGCTGAAAAAGAAAGTGAAACAAACACCTTGGAAGAAAGGTACAACCAAACAAAAACGTTGGACGACCTGAAAGAGCAGGAAAGCGAGCTGCAGTGCCAAAACACGGAAGACCAGGCAATCATCCAAGATGAGAATGCTTTGCCCTCTGAAAAAGAAGCCGCAGAAGTCAGAGTGGCGGAAAGAAACGAGGAGATCGCGTGTTTGCAAACTCAGATCGTGGAAAGGGAAAAATGCGGCCTCTCTTGGAAAGGGTCAAAGAGATCTTCAAAAAATATGGCGTGACGTCGACCGCTATTCTTCTCGCCGCCGGGACTACAATCAGCGATGTCATTGAGGTCCTCAACAGAGGTTTGAAAGCCACCGGCAAAACTTTGGGAAATGGCCTCAAAGATATTGCCGCGAAACTCGGTTCTCTGCTGCCCGGGCTGATTGGCTTGATCGTGAGATTCCTGTTCAATGCCACCGGCCAAGTCGTCAGATTTCTGGCCGAGCACACCTGGCTGCTCATTCTTGCCATGGTGGCCTTTTCCTTCGAAGAAAATTTTAAGAAGCAGCGTTAACTTTACCTCCAAGCCATGAACAGCAACGCCAATAATCCAACTACACCTACAATGACAGCTGTTTTGTTTATTTCATGTTGCGGTGTTTTATCCAGAGCCTCGGGCTCTATTTTTTCCACCGGTGGCTGCGCTTGTTGAGTTTCGGACAAAGATGGTTTCCTTGATTCGGCTGTTGCGGCTTTGTGCATCGGGTTGGACAGGTGGCTGTTGGGAGGGTTCATCTTTGACGGGCCGCCTGCCATGATTTTGAGCCCAGCTTTTTTTTTGTCTGGATTTACCTCGTTGTTCACCCCCAGTTTCATCCCGGAGACCACCTGTTTCAGCTTCTTGTTTTACCCGATCGTGCTTGCGGTGTTTATTATCATTTGTGCGTGCATGAGCCAGGGCATGGGGGCAACAGCGAGATTGACCCTGACTTTCACTTGATCCACCGTGAGCTGGTACCTTTGGACGTTCTTGGCGAAGTCGGGCTGTCTATTCGTGTCTTCCATCACACCAGGAACTCGCTTTGGGCTTCTTTTGATCTGCCGCCAGAGCCGAGAATGCTACTGCGGACGTTCACCTGCGTGCCTAGGACACAGCAAATGAAAGCCTCGATTGACTGATTTATTCATGCCAAGCCCGCCTGCGTCAAACCGTTAGTGGTGTTTGGCGCGAACCAATCAGCTTGAGTATCAGAAGCGGCCCCCGGCTCAATGAAATAAATCAAGTCACCATTTATAGCTTCGCCGCCTTCATCGCTGAATTTGTTCCATTCCGGGTATTTAAAGTCAGTTTTCGACACGCCCGCGCTGGACACGTAAACATAAACGTTTCCCAGACCGTGGTTTTCCCCATACGTATAGCGGAAATTGCTCAAGGGGTCAATGCCGAACTCGCTGCATATCCTTTTGTACGAAGCAACATCGTAATGATTATTGTATTGGTTGAAAGGCGCGTCTCAGGGCAAAGAGCTCATGCTCTGAATTTCTCCCAGCTGGTACAAAATTCGCCCGACCGTGAAATACACGTGGAATTTGTAGAAAGCTCTTATCTGCGGGGGGAGATTCATCCCGCTGTCAAAGATTTTGCGAGAAACTCCGCACGCCTGTGTCGTGCAGAAAACCGCAAAGTTGAGCTGCTGCGGCCAATATTTCATGTCAGGCCCTCCTAACCAGTGTTTTGATTCGGCTGCAGATGTGTGCCTGAGTTTGGTATCTTGAAATATTTCTCTGGATTTTGTCTTGAAATATTGGTCAGGCGTAACGTAGATTTGGATTGGGGTGTCGAATATTTTCTTCAAGCTTTGCGCTTTGCCGTCAAAAGGTACTGCAGGGATGGCCAACGAAACTTTTGAACTAGGGGCGACAATTGATAAGGAAAACCACCGCTGTCTCCCAAACCAAGCCCTCTTTCATTTCCACGCTCCAATATTTCCTGTCTGAGCCGAAGACGCTTTGAAACGAGTCTTTGCTTTCTTCAAAAAACACCTCTGCGGTCATGTTATTTTTTTCATCGACGCTTCCTTGCGAAACGAACCGGCTTTTGTCCGCTTTGGGGAAGCGGTTTAAAAAGTTTGTCCAGGCCTTTTTCTTTGCCGCCTCTGCTTTTTTTAACGCAGGACCATTCCACAAATTGGCCATATTATTTGAACACAATTTTATTTGTTAAATATAAAATGGTTGTTCTCACTATTGTCACGCAACAGAACGGAGGGACAATTTATTTTGAAGAACCGCTCCCAGAAGCAAGCTATGCCAGACTTTTGAGTTGTTCTCTTTTCAACTCATGGCATAATATGAGTCGTGTTGGCAGAATATTTTTTAAAGAAACTAATGGAGTGATTCAATCATTACCTGAAGGGCATTACAATGTCAAAAGCATCACAAAAGAACTGAAATCGAGTTTTGAACATTATAAGAAGACAGAAAAATTGGCAATAGAAACAAATAACCCCAATTCTGCTCTTAAAATTACAAACCGGGATACATCATTAACACCGAAAGAAATTTTGGTTGATTATAGTTTGGCCAATTTTCTTGGAATCGGGAGAAATTTAAGGAAAGAAGAATATGTCAAAAAGCTTAACAGCCCGAGTTGCTACTTTATCCGCTGCGATCTCGTTGACTCAAAAAAGAACTTTTTGAATGGAAAGAAGTCAGACCTTCTTGCCAAGGTTGACGTCAGAGGAAAGCCTTATGAAAAAGTCAACTATAACATCGACTCGTCGCAAAATGCTTTCCGTGACACTTCTACAGACAAGTTCATAAATAGCATCACCATTAGCGTGAAAGATGAAAATGGCGAACTCTTTGATTTCAAGGGCTTGCTGCTTCTTTTTGAATTAGAGTTAAATTAAATTTCTATATATACGCGATGTCTTTGGCAAATCTGTTGCCACCAAGTGCACCGCCTGCCGAGCCTCTATATGCAGTGGTGGCGGGCCTTCTCAAAATTTCCGCTTGCAGAAGGTCAACGAGATTTCCAATGCTTTGGCCGGTGAGGTCCACCAATATTCGCTCGTTGCAAAAAAATACAAATGCGCAAGAAAGTTCGTTAATTGGGGCGCCTCCGGCTCTAGCATTCTCTCGGCAGCGTTTTCCAGCGCGAGTTTTGGCTCCACTCTGTCTGTGGTTGGCCTGCCGGCAGCAGTTCCTCTTGGTGGCGCTGGTGGATGCTTCACTCTCGTTTTGTCGGGGCTGATAGTCGCCAGCAAAAAGCTCGACTCAAAGATCAAGAAGCATCAAGAGATTACCACGCTCGCCGTTGCCAAGCGGGATACCGTCAACAGACTGCTCTCCAATGCTTTGAACAACAAGGTGTCTTTCCACGAGTTCGACACTATCCTTTCGGAGTTTCAGCAATATAACTTTCTGAAAGATCAGGTCCAAGCAAAGATGCTTCGCCAACCATCAACGAGAAAGCTTCCTGATGTTGATGTCCAGAAACTAGAGAAAGACATCTGCAGCAGACTTGAAGCGGAAATGATAAAAAAAATCACGAACTCTCCCGCTTCGAACTAAATTTTGAACGAAAAAACACAATACTCTCTCTTTGTCTTATCAAAAACAGGTGATTGTGGTATTTGTCATGTCAAAAAAATAGCTTTGAACTTTCGAGAAGGTTACTCACTTGACGCAGTCAAGTGCGAAATAGGGAAAAAGCCCCGATCAGCTGTTTCTTTTTATCGCTCTATTGAAATCTCTTTGTTCTACTGCGTTTCGTGCCCAATTTTTCCTCGAAAAAAGGCGAAAGGTGCTATTTTTTTGACCAGGCCGAGAAGAAATGCCATATTCTAACAAACTATGAGCAAAAATAGAAATCTGCCTGTAAAATTCCTCTTGGCTTCAACATTCCTGATGGCTTTGAAAATTCCTGATGGCTTCAACTGAAGCCAAGAAGAATGCAACCAGCTTTAACTGAAGCCATCAGGAATTCGCAACGGAAAGCTGTTGTCTGAAAGCCTCAAACAAGCAGAAGCGCGTCATGAAAACAATCAACAACTTCACATGTAATATCACGCACTTGTCTGTCACTCAGGTGTGAAATATTCATTCACAAGAAACACAATCAAGTGAACACTGACAAGCATGTTTTTATGATATGCAAATGAAGCCGTGGATTCTTAAATGTAATGTGACCGGAGGTTATAACGTTGTCGCCTTTTTCGCTAACGCTCCCTGCAAAAAAGTAACAACTCGAGCCAATCGTAACCGTTCCAGGAGCATATTTCTAGAAAATTCTTGTAATCAGGGTCAGCTTCAATAAGATGTTCTGGATCATTCGGTGGCCTAACCATGGTGTTATGAACAGTTCCCTCATTTTTGAAACAGGGGAAACAGCAACCCTCGCAATAACAGTCGTCATAATCGCAGCAAATAACCATCGGCCCACCCCATTTCATTTTTTTCCTTTATTTTTATCGCTATGTACTCCTTGAGAAGCATCTCACGAAGCTCTGGAGGGAGGTTTTGAATTGCCTCGGAAAGCCCACAGCTTTCTTTCCGGCCCCACTTCAGCCACCCGCACTTGTTTGGCACTCGAGTCATCCCTGCTCGTGCGGTATAACAACCGGCTTGCACATTTCTAATATGGCGCACTCCTTTGTTGTGAGTAGTACCCCGTGCCCCACGAATGTTTTTTGTTCCTGACGGGGTGGTGTGAGCCGGTTTGAACCGGTTCGTTCCAGTGGCCGCCGCCACCTCGCGTGGCGGGACGCTGCGCGGCTTCGCGGGGGTGCCACTGTTGTGAGTAGTATATAAAGGATTAACCAAATACTATTTCAAAGAGGGAGCCAAATTTCACCATTTCAAAGCCCCCAGGTTCAACCGGCCCGAGCCTGTGAGGGCCGGTCTTGATGGTGGGGGCTTTGATAAGGTGAAATAAGGCTCCCTCTGCAAAATGGTATTTGGTTAATCCTTTATATACTACTAAAGAGTCTGACGATAACACCATCCAAAATTTGTTAGCATCCGAAATTTTAAGTAGCTGTAAAGCTCTCAATCTCCTTTATAAGGTGAACTCCAGTTGAGACTCTGCTTGAGATACGTATCGCCTTCATAGGATTTGTGTTATTTTCTCCTCAGTATACCTCTACTGAAAACCTTGAAGGTGCAGTAAGAGTATCATTGTCACTAATGTCGTTTCAGACTAATTCTTGTTTTGTAGGTGTAAATTAACTTTGGCTTTGTTTCATCGCAGTGTCCAAAATTTGTCTGAAATGAGATAAAAAGTGTCTGAAACTTAACCGTTTGAAATAAAACATCCAAAATTTTTTGCAAATCATGTATACACATACCAGTCATGCAATGCTTTGGAATGGTATACCATAAAATATCCAACAAGCGACTTTGAATACGTTATTCAACTAGCTTGTTCGGTCCGTTTTGAAGGAATATTAATGGCCGAGTAATTTACGAGACCAATCTTCGCCAACGTTTTCAGATTCCTTCGGTTTAAAGAACGTTTACGAAAAGCCCCGTTTTCATGATGGATAAGGATCAGTGTGGATGGTAGGCCTAACCGTAGAAATAAAGCTGCGTTTTTTAAATTTCTCCGGCGTAGTGTGAAAATTGTCTTGATCATTTGAATTGTCCTTAAAACATGAAGGTCAAAGGATTCTACTTAACAAAAAACTGTTTATTTTGTGCAATGAGTTGAAAAAGCAATTCGCCGAAATTAATTCGTACGCAGTCCATCTTAGCGGTCTGTATTGCAAAATTCGGACCGCTAAGGGAACCAAACAGAATCTTCCTTTTCATTGCGGACCAGTTCAGCCATATCATAAATTAACAGTACACAACAAAAAGGCATCCTATAACTGTTTCATGCCTGTTTTAGAATTATAATAATTTGACATATTTAGGTCATCACATGCGTTTCCCTATTAATTTAGGGGATCCACATCTACATAAAGACTTGCCATTGCTATTTTACAGTACAGTCCCAGCAACATTTTAATGTTGCTCCTCTATTTGTTTTAAGGAGCTGGGGATTAAAGCAAACTTCGGGTGTGGCTCTGAAATGGGGTCCATGATTTTTTATGAGACCCTTACCCCTGGCTATGCCATGCTGAATAGTCCTAACTAGGACGAAACAGCTGTCCACGGCTGCCACTCCAGCGGTAATTGGCTGAGCACAGCACACAGCTTCTGACGAACCGTGTAGATGTGTAGTGTGACCATTGCTTTCAGATGGTTTATTCTTTTCCTAACATTTCCATCCACTACCCACAAATAGCAAAGGCCAATCGAGATGGGTAAACATATGAAACATATACAAGACCATCAGAGTTTCTTCAGTTTCATTGAATTGGTTTCTGAGAACGTCGTACTAAAAATTACTACAATTACCTAATAATCAACAATTAGATTATGAGCTCGAGATTTCTATGAGGCGATAGTTGATGTGGCCGAAGGCCGAATCAACTATTGCCTCAGAGAAATAGAGAACGAATAATCTAATTGTTTTAGTAGAATTCTAACTAAAATTGACTTAAAATAACAGTTTCGAATAATTTCTCAAGGTATTATTAAACTACGTGCCTTAGAAAGATCGCTAAGATAAATTGTCATTTGAAATTGCAGTTGTGTGCACGTGCGCATCATTTTTCGACAATTTCAAGTTTTTTAAAGTCAAGAAACCACAAGTGTCCTTCTTTTAGTCTTCTCAGGAATTTAAAAGGAAGGAAGGAAACTGAACTAAATTAGGAACAATAATGTAATATTTTACATTCTAAAAAAGGGCACTTTATTTTCAGATTCTTACCTGCTGTTTGGTTGTTTACAGTTCCACTGTCACCCACTATAACGTTGTCAGCATAGATGTTTATATCCCGAATCACTGCTGCATCTGCCAAAACAATGTAATTTTTATAACTATACTTTGTTATATAAAGTCTATAATCTGGCCTACTCTACCCAACCTTACTCTACTTCACTTTACCACGAGATAACCTAATACGACAGGATGATTAGAGAGACCATGATTATGATGACAGTTACTATAGTAGTAACAATGATAATGGCAATGATGAGGATAATGATAATAACAATAACATCTTATTTTGCAGAATATCCGCTGGATGGCTTGAGTTGAGCTTCACCGAGTTGCAGTTTTAAGTTTGTTGATTGGCGACCAAATGTAAGCCCTTTGGCGACCACGCAGGTCTAATTTGGGTCTTCAAGGCGATTGAGGATATTTGATTATCAATATCTGTGACAAAAGTAAACAGTTTGCCCCCTAGCACGACTTGAACTTACATGTTTTGGTCATTTATCTGTCCTTTAGAACGTGCATTTGGTTAGAGTGGTCATATCAACCATACTAATGGAGTTTATTTACAAGGAAATACAGTCAACTCAACATAACTCGAACTTTCCAGGGAAATTGAAAAAGGTTCGAGTTAGCGGGAGTTGAGAACAAGTGACCAGATGGGAAAAACGGTGTTTAAAGTTTTTCTACTCATGCAGAATAGAGAAATCGAGTGAAAATAAAACAATACATCTCTAAATTACCATATAAATCAGACCGGAACGCAAGGTGAAAAATATAACAAAGGAAAGCAGCAGGGAAAAGTTAACATGGCTGTTTCATAATAAATTTAATGTTTAGGACTACAGTACACTGTTTGTTTTGACTTGTCATGTATTGACAGACATGGTTCGAGTTATCAAGGGTAAAATTATATAGAAAATAACCTGAAGGGAAATGAAATTGCTTGGAGTTAGCAGGAGGTTCGAGTTACAGAGGGCTCGAGTTACGAAGGGTAAAATTACAGTAAATGTATGACGGAAATCTAGGGGAAATCGATTTTGGTTCGAGTTAGCGCGAGGTTCGAAACCGGGGAGAGGGGTGCTCCCTTATATGGGCTATATAGGTATGTGCGGTCCCAAAGGGTAGGGTTTTTCAGCCATTTTGGTCATAAATAGGGTATCGATTTTAGCTGATTTTGGCCATTTTGGTCATAAATAGGGTATGGTTTTTGCACTCTAGCCTTGATATGGGTATGCTTTTAAGAAGAAACCACTTTTTCATCATTATCGAAGATGAACATCACAAATGAAACAAAATGACACCTGTTGTGCCGTTGCCATGACAACAGTTATACCGCTGGTCCTGTTTTAATTAAGACAAAGATCATCCACTCCCAACAATCTAATGGAGAGAATTAAGACAATATGGGAACCTTGTGTGTTCTGAACAAGACTCTCTGTCCCACTTTAAAAGGTTTCAACTGAGGATATTTGGTTTTTCTCAGAAAGAGACTGGAGCCAATATTGTTGCCATGGCAACAACATAGTAGGTGTCATTCTCTTTCTTTTGTGATGTACATTTCTGTACATCACAACACTGCTCCAATATTTCTGGAGATATTCTTGATTCAGTATTTTATTGTTTAAGTGGAACCGCCTATGACGTCATCACTTTTCTCATTTGCATAATACAAAAACGTCAATATCTCTAAAACGAAAAAAGATATTCCAAATAGTAAAACGCCATTCCTCTTTACTTTGAAAAGCCTTTCGAACAAGCAGCAATTATTTTGTTATTTCATCGGCACTTTAAGAAATGGAAAACAATGTACCAGCAGGTCTCTATCGAGTTAGAGTTTCCACAGCTTTTTCAAGTTCTCCCAAACAGCCATGAGTGTTTCTATAACTCAGATTCTTATTGTTTAGATGCACATGTCCGAGAAAAATACCCAAATGGATACTACTCATCCGTGAAAATGTTTCTGTAAATAAGCGGGCTTCTAGAAAATAATCAATTGAAATTGTATCAACTGAAAGTGGGTTTTGTTCCGTTTTCTTTTTCAGTTTTCACATTTGGCTGTCACGGCTTTCATCTAAAAAAGTTGAAAATAATTCAATATGATATTTGAACTGGCTCGTAATTTAGTGGTTAACAATATATAAGGAAAATAGAGTGTTAACGTCTTGGAACTATTGGTCTGATAGTTGCCCCTTGGAAATTTGATGTTATTATAACTAGCAGATTTGTTTTAAGAACATCAAATTTCTGCGGGACAACTATCAGCTGATTGTTCCTCGACAGAAACACTCCATTAAACATGGAGATCATGTTTTCAATTTCTTTTAGAAAATTCCACGAAGAAAACCTTGTTTACATTGATCATCAAAATGTAAATTCTCTTTGCTCGTGCCTTCATTACGTCAATAGCTTGTGCTGGTCCTGTCAATCAATCAGTCTTTATTTGTACTCACTCTTGCTAAAAACAATTACAATGCTCAATGAGAATATTAAAAGTAGAAATTAGAGTCCTAGCTGCTCAGAATAACCATAGGGGCTAGCGGAGCCAGGCAGCCAGTTAACATCAACATTAGTAGAAATAAAATACAGGTCAGCAAGAAAACGGAAGCACAAATGTACACACAAGTAGAAAAAAAGAAGAGGAAAAACACTATTTCTATGCTATGAAGGAAGTCTAAAATAGTTAAAGTTAAATATGAATACAAAACATCAATATAAGAGCACACAATAGCTATGGCAACTAATAACAGCTATATATTAAACTATAAAAGAAAGACTCGGAAAGGTAACAGAAATTAACGAAATACTAATTTACAGGTAAATTGGAAAACAACAAAACTGTTAATAAGACCATAAGTAACTTATAATCTTTGACTAGATCGCTTTTTACTGATTCCTTGAAGTTTGAAATAGAGAGGGTTTTCAAATTTTCATCAATTGAGTTCCATACTTTGCGGCCTTTAAATCTTATGTTGAATATTCCATAATTTGTTCTTACTTTAGGTTTAGTATAGACCATATTCGAAGCACATCTTGTATTATAGTTATGCCTTTTATTGACGTGGGTGAAGAAAGTATCAAACACAGATGGTAGACGTCTATTGTGAAATTTACACATAAAGACTGCAATATTAAGAAAGACAATGTCAGGCAGCTTATTAAGTGTTTGAAAATTGGACTAGAATGCTCATGAAATTTAGAGAAATTCATCACTCTCATTACTCTCTTTTGTAAAATAAACAAAGGCCGGGTTGTTGAAGAATAGTTGTTACCTCAAGAAATTAAACCATAGGTTAAGGGATATATTAAGGCATAATATAGTTTAACCAGAATATCTGAATTCACATAATAACGAAGTTTAGAAAGAATCCCAATATTACGCTTAATCTTTATAGCAATATAGCTTACTTGACTTTTCCATGATTAATTAGAATCTATTATAACACCTAGATATTTTAATGAGTAATCTTGGTTTAAGTTTATGCCATTTAAAGAGAGTGTGATATGAAAGGGAAACTTTCTGTGTGGAGGGTGGAAAATGACAGAGTTTGACTTATCAATATTAAGTGAAAGTTTGTTGGCACTCAACCAAGTATGAATATTTACTAGTTCATTGTTTACTTTGGATTCAAGGACTTTAAAATTTTTGTGTTTAACAAACAGATTGGCATCACCTGTAAACAGATGAAAATCTAGAATTTCAGAGCAGTTACATTGTACTAAAATCACTGATATATATAAGAAATAATAGCGGGCCAAGAACTGAGCCTTGACAAACACCATAAGAGACAGTTTGAAATTCAGACTCAGTTTGCCCCAAGGAAACATATTGATATTTATTGGTAAGATAAGAGGTTCACCTTTGGTTCACCTCACAACTCTTAAAATATACAGCAATACTACACACCAAAACATCTAATAAGATAGATAAATTTTCACGAGTTGTGCCGTCTCTTGACGAGCTCATAAGGCGAGTCAAAATACAAACAACAAGTAAAAATATAAAGCGATGATACACACCAAACATCTAATAAGAGATTTATTATCAAACTGCTGTAGTCAATAAATTTATCAGTGAAAGAGGGAGAGTGTGACAGTTTTGCGTGCGTGCGCTCACCTGCTGACCTGTCCGGCAAACAGGTTTTCTACTGTACAAATAAGTGTACAACATCGCTGTTTATTTGTACTGTTATTTGGATGGTATTCGCTGCTATTTTTACAAATGCTAAGCATACGGCCACTGACTGTTAATAAAGCCAGATTTCGGTGCCTGCTTCAACATAATTCAGTGATAAACAATTTTCCACTGTATTTATACTGTCTAACATTTGGAATAAGTGTACCTCTAAGCCTTTGTTGTAAATTGTCAATCTGAGCCACATCTCTGTTTCCACTTTGGTTAGCTGCTGGTGGTGGGGCCGCAGGTTCTCCTGAACTTCCTCCTCGTCTTCTTCTCCTTCTTCTAGGTACCCCACCACGGTGCTCTAAAACTTGAAAAATAAAATATACTGATTCACTTATTTCTAAAATTTTACATTGGATACTGTTTCACAATTGGAAGAGTAACGATCAAGCAATGGAGTAGAAAGTTGTTGGAGGTCTCACGTAATCACATACTACTCAGTTAGAGTATGAAACATCGTAATACTGTATTTATGATGACCATGGCAATGGTGTCAATGTTATTAATGTTGGCACACATTTATAAGGCAATTCCTTTTAGTGACAATTGCTTAAAAAGAGGACGATGACGATGCAAAGACAGCACATATTACAAACTGGGCTATTGGGCTATCAATCTCTCTTTGTTTCTAAACCATCAGTCCACAAAATGTTGGTTACCAGTAATGCAATGCCCCGGGCACACAAGCTTTGTTAAGAGGGTTTCGGTTGGAATAAATCTGGGGGGCAGTCTAATAAGTGGCACAAATTGGGTGACAGACCATGGCTTCGAAGTCTGTTAATCGTTTTGATCTGCACTAGCTCTCAGTGCAAACATATTCATAACCTTTTTTTTTAAAGTACAATGATCTGCAAGGACATTAATAAGGTAATGTGGAAAAGTTAGTGTGGGAAGGGGGCTTTGTAGCAGAGCTCCATATACTTCTTTGATATTGGACATCCATGTTATGATCAATTGACACCTATCAAAACAAGGTATCTGCTGACCAGTATCACATGACCATATTGCGGGCTCAAGTTTACAGCTCATTGAGGTTGCAGGGTTTTTTTTAAGTTGACCGCTGACCACGTGCTGGTTTTTGATTGGATCGCGGGCTCATCTCGGGTTAACTTGGTGAAAATAGGGCAGGTTAACCGGTTAGCCAGCTAGAGTTAACGCTAACCCAGGGTAAAAAGTTAACCGAATTATAACTTTTTCTTCTATACAAATCTTTTCTGCTGCTTTGTTTTGTGTATATAGTGATTATTAAAACTCAAAACAGAAGGCCAAACAATGTACAGAAAACCTCAACGCAAAGTTACAACACTCAAACCAAAATTCTACCTTTTCCTGAGTTAGCTTAATTTGGCTCTGTACAACCTGGCCGAGGAGCTACGCTTTTAGGTTGGCCTAAACCTATATATTATCATTCTCATCTAACCACCTGTCCATTTAATTTAAGCTCCTGCCTTAGCACGAGGACAAGGTGGCTAGTCTGGTTTGATTGACTAGTTTATTTTTTGTATTAAGATTTTCACATATATAAAGCATTGATTTCATTCCCAAAAATATCCATTAGTTGATCTCAAATTACTAAACCTAGTTCGATTATAGCACTTATTGACCTTCAGAGAATTTAACAAAGGAAATTTGAAATGGAACTAAAATTCTGGTGGGAAGTGCATGGGGTTGACATGTTTCGTTATCTAGGACTTCGCTAAAAATTATTTCTGAATGCCGGTTTTAACAACGCTTAGGTCTGTAGGGGGCTGAGAAGGTGTTTTTAGAGAAAGATCACCTAAAATTAAATTAGTGAAAATCTTAGTCCAGCCAATCAAACCTAATTTCTCCAGAGCAAGCTCTTCCTCACGTCAAGGCTAATAGAGGAAAAGCAGCTCCGGGGACGACAATATGGCCTTATATATCCGACGAAAGTTACAACCAGGATATTTTTCGTCATCAAACGAAAAACAGAGGACTAACCAGTGAAAATTAAGCAGCATTTTATGACATTTGGGTGGCCCATTGACAATTGCATTAAAGGGTTAATAACTCTAGATCTAGTTTTCACTTCTGTTTCATTTTATTTACATGTAATGTTACATTATTCTAAGTAAATATTGTCTAGGCAAAACCAAGTGTACCTCTGTCAAGATTAACTTCTGAAATCTGCCGACTGACAGAACTGGACGAACCTTCTTCAACTTCACTTAGACTAAAATTGCCACTAGTTGCTGTTGGGACAGAGCTCCTTGGCCTGTAAGTTAGAAAACTTCTCTGCTCTTTTCTCCGACTTGCTGCGAAATAAAATTTAAATCTTTAACTTCACGTACTACCAAATACCTTTATTACTTTAACCAAGTTTAAGAATTTACCTCAAAGACAACTATCTCAGCTTTTTAGATTTGCAGATCCATATTTTGAGGGTGGTAAAGGGTATTTTCGTGACCAGTGATCGGCCCTTTTTATTTCCTGTCAAATGTGAAATAGCCATTTTTTCCTCGTGAATTGTGATTTCCATAGTCGCCATGAACCGTGATTTTCCAAAACGTTCTCTTTCATTTTCCGTGAAGCGTGAAATGCTAATGTTGTATTTTTCGTGAATTGTGAAAGGGCTGCTTTATTTTCCATGAAACGTGATCTATACCCCCCTCTTTACCACCCTCTATTTTACAACGAGCCATGCATTAAAAACCCTACTGAGAATAGTGATTGAGCGTCAAAATGTGAACAGCTATTGAGCGTCAAAATGTGAACATTTAAGTTGTGCGAGAAATTTCACGAAGACTTCTCCAAGCTAGCCTCAATGGATATGGCGCATATTTCCAGGCATAGTTAAAATTAAGTATCCATCATTTGAAACGTTGTTTTTCATTCAATGCATTATGAAACTAGACATTCAACATTCATATTCCAATGGTCAGCATTCAACATTCAAGACAACATTCAAGGATCCTTCAAGATCCAAGACAATTTGATATTCAAGAAGACATTGAATATTCAAAACAATGTCAATTGACATTCAAAACTTTGTTCAAAATTAAACAAAAAATTCACAATATGAAAAGCCTTTAGCCACTCAAGACCAGTCAACATGAAAAAGTGCATTTGACATGCTGAAGGACATTCAACATGTCTGCAACTCTATGTGTTTCTGGCCAGTACACTCTTCCATTGAACAATCAAGTCAACATTCAAGTCAACAAACTTAAGGAACACTTGAATTCCTTTCTACACCTGAAGGATATTTCTACATTCCCTTGGGGGATGGGTACAGCTACATGTAGGCTACATTCTCCTAATTATTTTTCTTACTAGTTTAATCATATTTCTAGTTGCACATTGTACATAATTTCCACTTGTTAATTTATCTATGATTTTCTTAGCTCTTTATTTTCTTTTATTTATTGCTTTAAGTGACCCTTCAGTGAGGGATGTAGTTCCTGTTAAGGGTTCTTCTGTCAATACTTGTACTACTAGTCTTTTGTATTGCCAATCTATTCCACAATGGACTAGTCCCCAGAGGCTTTTGCAGCCCTCCTCACCCTACCAAGAGAATGGGAACCAGCAGCTTGCAGGCGACTGTATTCCCACAACTGTGGGGCTAGATGGAAAATGCGGGGCCGGGGTCCCAGGGTCCCTGGGTATGGGGTCCTGGGGTGTGGAAAACACAGGATGTGGAAAACACAGGGTCTAGTGGAAAACTTGGGGTCTAAGTGGAAAATGCAGGGTCTAAGTGGAAAACACAGAGTGCTATTTGTTTGCCAAAATATGAATTTTCCTCACGAAAATGAGAAGTCTAAATTTTGTTAGTTTGAATTGCAATGAAAATCTATCCAGTGTCTCAGCGTAAAACACGTTTCTCAACCAAAAAAGCAAATTAAACATTTCCCGAGAAAAAAAACCATTCAAGAGCCAATGTGTCGTGCACTGGTTTTCTTTTAGGGCATCTATTTTTTCTAATAACTTGCGCGTATCTCTTTTTGGATTTTGAAAAAGAAATAATGAATAAGTCATCAACCTCCATTGGTTGGAAAACAGTTTTTCCTGAAAGTAATCCGACAAGGATATGATGTGAACCCTTGGATTTCAGTGCCTTTCAGCACTGGCGCTACTCAGTGCTGCCACTCCATTCGTAAATCAGTTTGCGATGCAAGTGGTTCATTTCTTTTGAAATCGGTGTGCGGTGTATAATTACATAAGAGTGGAGATTCTTGGCGCTGAAATTAACGCAAGCAACTACACTGCGCTGACTTTTGGTGGTCCCTTGACAATCCCATTAAAAGGGTTTATTCACTCTAGTCTTGACTTTTGTTTCATTTTATTTACATGTAATGTTATATTATTCTATGTAAATTTTGTCTAGGCAAAACATAAGCGAGTTAACTAAAACCAAGTGTACCTCTGTCAGAATCAACTTCTGAAGTCAGCCGACTGAAAGCACTGGACGAATCTCCTTCACTACGAGTTAGCCTAAATTTATTACTAGTTGATGGCAAATGACTTGCATGACATCTCTGGCTTGGTCTCCGACTTGCTGCGAAATAAAATTTAAATCTTTAAATTCACATACTGCGAAATGCTTTTATTACATTAATCAAGTTTAGGAATATACTTCAAAGACAACTTTCTCAGCTTTTTAGATTTGAAGAAATTGTTGTGCTCTCCAAACTCTCAACTGATGAGATCAAGATTTCTGAGGTGATGGTTGATGAAACAGTGAAATCAATGTTCTTAAATCTTTTAGTTCTTCACTCAAACCTTGTTCTGTCAGGTCTCTAGGTTGTTTTCCTTTCTGACTGATTGCTGAGGCTGTTTCTTTATCAGCTACAACAGTCAAACCTGAAGCTGGGCTTGTACCACGCAAGGTCACACTTATCTCACAAAGCGTAGGCTTTTGTTGCACACACATTACAAAGACATACGTCCAGAATAGCTAGGGTGGCAAAATTGCAGCTGAACATGGAGTGGTAAAGGCTAAGGGTTCTTGGGTCAGTCAGAGGACACTCCTGCCAACAAAAAGCCATGTAGTACTCTCTCTCCACCCCTGCACCTCCCTCCTCCTCCCCCCTCCCCCCAACACACACACCCACACCCAGATCTTGATGTTGATGTTTGTCTGCCTGCTGGGAAAATTTGCATGTATTCAAGTAGAACAAGCGTACAGACCTTTTTCATTGCATTTCACTCAAGGCTATAAATAAGGTTTCTTATCGGACAGCACTTCTTAACCACTTGTCTCTACATATATTGCACGTAACATACATCGAAATAAGTAGCCTTATTTGCAAACATTTTCAGTGTTGATCAAAAAATCTGTCAACCTATAAATACATGTTCCAACAAGCTTATAGGGGATTTCTTTACCTTTGTTATCTTCTCAATCAGAAAGCAAAGTGTAACTAGTGAGACAATCTCAGATAGTGCAGAGCGCAATTGATAGCTCTGATACAGTAGTCCCATAAGTACTCACCCCTGCTCGGTTCACTTCCGGTTTGTGTCTACCTTGGTAGTCTGCT
>Ga0126339_10001274_pt1 | contig 16786 bp, 9 predicted proteins | sample OrbTmetagenome_2_FD_92532 | JGI IMG/M metagenome (GOLD analysis project Ga0126339, IMG submission 92532) | Coral microbial communities from Petempiche,Puerto Morelos, Mexico - Orbicella T R C metagenome | ecosystem: Host-associated > Invertebrates > Cnidaria > Coral | place: Petempiche,Puerto... | reverse complement strand
TGAAGCGACTAGGAGTATTCCTACTTCCCCATGGATGGGATGCTGGACCATTGCAGGGTTACTCCCCTGCATTAAACTTGCTGGTATGCATGGAGAGAGGTACTATGAGAGTAAAGAGTCTTGTCCAAGAACACAACACAATGTCCTTGGCCAGGGCTCGAACCTAGACTGCTCAATCCGGAGTCGAGTGCACTAACCATGAGGCATTAACTCATGATTTTACCTCTCAGTATCTATAAGTAACGAAAAGTAATTCCTTACCTTGTGACTCATCTGTCTCCTGAAAGAGAAAATAGAGAGAGGGAATAGTTGCTATATATCTGTGTACATGTTTGTTATTAAAATGTTGTGCTGGAATTTTCATGAACACAAGAAAAGTGTGTAGAGAAGCACAGTGCCAGGTGCTGCCAAGTGCTTCTCGACATAAATAATTCAGACAAAAAACTTGCAAGTTGCAATCCTTAATTGCAATGTAGCTCAACAATTAATGCATGAGTTTACAATAACTGCAGAAATTCTTGTGTGCTCATTGGCTAAATTTTCACTGACAATATTAAAAGCAGACAGACACATAAATTTATCATTTACGCGATGTTGATGTGACAAGCAAGAGCAAACAAATTATTTGTTGTTGCAAAAAAACAAATTGACCTTTTTCATGCGTCTGACCTATTATTGACAATGAATTTGTCATATCGTTGTCAAAGTAGTCTGCAGATCCACAGCTACATTGAAATTCAAGGTCATTAAGGTATCAGTATACTCCAAAATTGACCATTTTCAAAACAAAAAGTGTTTTTCGCTTTTTCAGGTAGATCTTATTGCGATCTTTCATTTAAAAAAGATTCCAAAGAAAAACATTGATTCTAAGCAAAGTTATCAACGGAAAACGTTTCTTTCCATTAATTACCTCTAATTGATAAATGTCAGTGGGTTGTCACGAGAAGTTAACTTGCATTAAAAAGCCGCGTCACAGATTGCGGCATATGTTTTAATTAATGATTATCAAACGCCTGTGTTTGGTAGTCAATGAGCTGTTCTGAGTGTTCTCCGTTTGTAGATTGTTGATTTAACTATAAAAATGTCGTTGAAGAAGCGCCAACATTCGTGTCCCTTTGCAAGTGCGACAAAAGCACAACAGAGGAAAATGCTGGGGAGAAAAAGGTTTCAAAATTCGGCTGATGCGTTAGCTGGCTAGCGATAAAGGATCCTGCAGCGGGAAGAAGTTGAAGAAGTTGCTTTCACTGGACGCGGAAAACGTTTGACACTCTCTAAGCATTACTTCCTTGGTGCCTTCTTCGTTTGAGGCGGTAACGATAACATTTTAACTCAATCGGTATCTCATGGGTTTCCTTTATGTTGTTTATGAGTGTGCTCTTTCATTGTCTGCGACATCTCTAAGCTAAGGCGTTTTGAAAATCGAAAAAAACAAAATGAAAACGAAAATTATTTTCTTACTAACTTGGGTGCACAAGCGGTGGAATTGAGAGGATATTGCAAAGGATATTTCCCACAGGAGGCAACAATTGAGACCCCTTTGTAAATGATACGAGCTCTATTGTTGAAGTAAAACAAGCCTTCAGAACGCCCCAAAGTATATTTTCCTTCGTATCTCGAAAAGAAAATTTCAGCGAGTGAAGCATACATTTTAAGTTCATTTCCGGCAAATTTTCAATGTTTTTCGCAGAAGAAGAGGATAAGAAACGAGAACGAGAAGAGAACGTATGTTTTATCAACTCTAGAAGTTTATAAAATTTTCCCTTCACAGCGAAACTCAAGACGTTTCTTCGCGTGAAAAAATTCCTACTCCTGAACGATCGCAAGAGTCAGATTCCACGTATAAAAGCATTAAAATATTGTGTATAGCTTACAATTTAGTTGAAATGGAGTTTTCATCAAACAGATAGCTCTCTTAGTTTGGAGACTGAACATAACATCATTTTCTTCTTACGTGTTTCTGCCACACACCCATGGTATGGCTGGCAGTTGAAACCGCTGAAAACATAGTGTCACTAAATGTCAATTACAGTGTGTGGATTATAACTGTTGGGTGTCACTTAACAGTATTCTTACCATCATTTTTGATCTAAAGTATTTTACATGGAAGCCAAAAACTTTGAAGAGACAAGGCTAGGGCTAAGTTTCTTGCTTGAAACCAAACACAAAGTTCTTCGATTTAAAACAAAACCAAAATGCGGTTCAAGACACTGAAAGTTAGTCGCCTAATAATAGCGACTAGCCTCAAAATTCTGGTCACCAACACTCAATTTTCAGTTGCATTGGTGACAAGCTGGTTGCAATTTCGGACCCTGTGAGTAAAATGTCAGTAAAAATCAAAGAAATTGTGGCTGCAGTCCAGGGCTTCAAATTAACTTTTTCATGACAGAGCCGGCTGGCAACTAATTCCAAAATTTTGGTCGCCAGATCATAACTTTCTGATGTACACAATCTTCGACAACTCTGTCGATCTAAGTTTATGTACAGAGAAGCTTACGACGGATTCCGCTCAAAGTCTGAGCAATAAGTGCAAAAATTATTTTCTAAAAATCTACCCAAAGCGCGGTAACTTTTGAAAACTTTATGTATTCAAAACAACTCACTTTAGTTCATTTTGTTAAGTGACCTCGCGATTGAATTCTCAAGCATTCTCAAGAAAGTTTAAATGTGAAACCTCGTAAGAGTGCTTGAGGGGTGTGTTAGTGTTTTTAACTGACGTGAAATTTCTGTTTTAATTGATTTATGGATAACTTCAACTTCAATTTTCCCTCACGGGGTCAGCTTGAGAGCTAAATTAAAGTCTCAATGAGTTCTTCTTCTTAACCGTATTCAAAATATTACTGTGCCATGAGGTTATTTTTTTGGTAACTTAGTTTTTGCCATTTATTGCTCGAACGTTCTGCAGAAATCATCTTTTAGCTAATACAATTCATAGTAAAGTTTTAAAGATTTACTAGCTTGCTAAAATAGATTAAGTGCAAACCACGCCTCATGAATACTGATTAAATATTTAACAATTAAACCCTGATTGAGCCCGCAAGGGTTATACGGATCAATAGCCCATGAGGCGAAGTTTTAGTATCACCCAACTAGTCAGACAGAAAAGGCAATAATAAAGTTAGCAAATGCAAGTTGAAGAAATATTTATTTGGGATTAAAATGAAAGAAAGCATCACGCTCAATTGCACCAATTTCGCTGCTCGAGGACTATCACTAATAGTCCTCTAAACTAGCTAGTAGCCTAGCCAATTAAAATGCAGCATTTGCACTAGTTCGTTGATACTAATCAATGTTAGTATCACTCAACTAGTGGACTAATGCAAATCCTGCATTTTAATTGGCTACGCTAGTAGAGGACTATTAGTCATAGTCCTCGAGTAGCGAAATTGGCGCAATTGAGCGTGACACTTTCTTTCGTTTTATTCCCAAACAAATATTTCTTCAACTTGCATTTGCTAACTTTATTATTGCCTTTTCTGTCCGACTAGTTGGGTGATACTCAAACAATTAGACCCTTCGCCCTCAAGGGCCACGGGTCAATAGCCCTTGTGGGCTACGGATCTAATTGTTAATTATTACTACATGTAAATTGATGAAAACTCCATTTCAACTAAATTGTAAGCTATACACAATATTTTAATGCATGTATATGTTAATTTAATTAGTAATTGAGAAAACTGAGAGTTAATTTCTACCACACCTCTTCTATAAGACGATTGCTTCTGTCAGACAATTTACGCATCGCCATGGCCAGCTCCTCCGCTTTTATTGATATTAATGAGGTTCTGCGCTTCTTGAATCCAGTCTTTCCATCACCTGATGAATTAATTGGCTTTATTAGTGGTTAGATAAAGAAGTCACCATGTTCATATAATATTAATGTCCTTGAACAAGGGTTTGAGATTTCTACACAACTCTACAATGCAGTTGCAGAATACATGACTTTTGTATATACCTGACAACTTTTCCTACTAGTCAACTGCATAATGATGTGATTTTCATTTTACCTAAATTTCTGTAACAAAAAATCCAACGACCTCTGAACATATAATACTGAAAAACTTCCAGTGACTTCAGTGAACATTGGTGAAGATTCCTGAAGATGTTTCACTGATTTTTAAGGGTTGCCAAAAGTATTAATAAGTGGTGTGAATTGAAGTGCCAAATCAATCATGGTACCATATTCTTCAGTCTAGCTTTAGGACTAAAACGTGACATTTAGTAGTGTTCACCGGTCAGGACTATTTTGGGGGGAAATTGAATCCAATTTTCACATTTATTTAATGATTATGCAACAAGTAAAATAATGTAGTCCAGAATTGTGAGTCATGCGTGTGAAATTGTCCTGTTTGCACCTGAACGACATTTTCAAACTGCAGGTGTGTGACATCTAGCATAATGTGTCCACATGAGTTATAATTATTAATAGTAATAAGTTGTCATTGGTATAATTATACAATCATGTGCATGCAGAAAGTACTGTATCATCAGTACTGGTATCATCTTATGTCTAGAAACCAAGCTCAGGTGATGACCCTTACCATGAATTGAGAAGCACCTATATGAAGCATGCAGAGAAAAAGTGTCCTGCCCAGTACTAGTGCAGGTACATGAAATATACAGTGCACCTGTCAGACAACTTTTCAGACCCACAGACTTCAATTTTTACCTGGGAGTGCCAGGATTCACATTAAAGACCCTGAAGCAATCCAAAGATCACATTCCAAAGATTTGTGAAGATGTCTTGAACATTCCCAGATCCCTGAAGTTCCTTTAGCCTATGAACAGGCTCCAGCTGGAGAGGCCATAAAGGAACTGGCTGAGAGTGAAGTGGCCGAGGGGAGATTGGAGTGGGGGTTGTGGCATCGGAGCCTGTAGACAAAGGTTGTATGCTGCCGTTCCATTAAGGCACTCGCTATGCACTAGTTTATCTAGTGCAACCTAAAATTGGTCAAATCACTGATTGTTGACGGGTTTGAATGCATGATATCCCTTTTGCCAACCCCATCCAGTAAAAATTTGCATGTCTCGCAAGGCATCTTCTGGCAGTGAGCGGTAAACAGATGATCTGTTTGAAAGAGGAGCGATATTCTAAGGGATTTCATTCATTTTACACAGCTGAAAGTAGGACAAAAACGTTGCTTGCCATCTGTGCCAGAGAAAATGGATGTTTTCGGAATTCTTCCCACTGGATTTGGGAAACGTTTAGTGTAAAATGGAGTCGACAGGCTTCAACGACTCCTACCATTTGTGGCATTTGTACATTTGCTGGACATATCAAGCCTAACAATTGTAGAAATCTTCTTGCATGAAATCCCAGGTTTTCTAGCATATGAGCCACAACAATGTTGTCTAGTAGCTCAAGTAGCTTCTTGTTTTCGGACATGCCAAACACTGGTAACATGTTTACTCTTTTAGCATCATCAGTCCTTGTCCCACCATGGGACACATATGGACTTGCTCTTTTAGTTTGACAAGTGAAAGACTTTTTACATAATTATATACAAAAACAGACAATGGGGGTTTGACCTGCTCCATTTCACTCCATTTACAAAAAGCTTGGGAGAACTGCATATTTTCCCTTGAACTGTACTTTTCTTGTACAGTCTATTTACATTCCAATGCATCCACATGGAGATTATGACATGCTGCTGACAGATTAATGACACGTTAATTACAAAGGGGCTGAACGGTGGCTTCAATAGTCTGCTACAGGCTTTCTCCTCTCTCTCCCCTCCTATCTTTTTTCCCACCTTCTCTTTGCCCCATCCTCGACTAGAGAGCCTGTTTACAGGCTATGCAGTCTCAGGATGTACAATTATGTTACTGGTACATTTCTTTTGACTGAAAATTTAAGAATTGAGGATCTTTACTTTCCTTGCATTGGTTTAAGTTCTCATGAAATTATCTTTTGAAAATGTGCCTGTTAAGGCTGCAATAGGTCAAGTTTCTCAGCTAAGGTAAACAAGAGATTGATCCATGGATGTGAGTAGGCATATAATTGAAATATTATTTTCAATTGAAAATGCAGGCATGGGAGTTGACAAGAACACACTTGCTGCAGTGCACAGACCTGGACCAGTGCACAATCTGGAGTACAATTCCAAGACCCTAACCATAAATTTTTAGGTTGCTGGGTCTCCCAAAGTTAACAATGAAAATGTTTTAATTAATTTATTATTCACATGTAGCTTAAAAACTAGCAGATTCTTACCACTGTTTTGTGAGTCTTGGCTGCTTTGTCGCTTAAGAGGAACCTTACCACGAGCTGAGGTATAAAATGCCAACTAAGCATTACGGACTGAGTATAAAATAGGACCCTGAGGTATAAAATGCAGACTGTAGACTAAACGCAGCCTAATGACCACAGACTGGGTATAAAACACGGACAAAGGTACAAAATGCTGATTTTCCTTTGCGATTGTTTCACATATTAATTCTTCTTTTCTAGCAGGGTTTCGATTCCCAAGATAGCAAAATTATGATAGTATAGTAGAGTATAGTGCCCTACTGGCTGTTATTATCTTCATGGGGAAGCAGTTAATCGACAATTTTCAACTCCATATGTTTGATATAATTGCCTTTATTTTGTTTTATTTCTCCCTACCTGGAGTTGAAAATTACTGATTGCTCCTAGAAAAGAAGAATTAATATAATATATGTACAACAATCACAGTCCTTACCTCCAATGCCGGCCATCTTGGGGTGATAGCACGATTGCAGTTTTACCAAGTGTCATTTATGGTGCGAAAATACCATTCCCTTCATGCACTGTGGCCACTTGGCAGGAAAATCAGCATTTTGTACCTTTGTCCATGTTTTATGCCCAGTCTGCAGTCAGTAGGCCACATTTAGTCTGCAGTCCGTGTTTTATACCTGAGTCCATGTTTTATACCTGTCCATAATGCTTAGTCTGCGTTTTATACCTCAGTCTGTGTTTTATACTCAGACCAGTGTTTCCCCAAGAGCACGCCATTGCTGGAATCCCATGTTGCAATCAGAGATGGCCCTTTTCTTATACAAGACTGCAAGCTTGACTCAGGCATAGTACATGTATTTTAAAAGCCATCCCAGTGCTCGAAATTGCGACAGATATGGTCACCAATGCAACTAACATTTCATCCTTGGCAACCAAAATTTGGCAAAAATTCTGGTTTAGTTGTCATGGCGACTACATTTCTCTGTGTTGATGATCAATAACAGTTATTTTCTCACACATTATGTCCTTCCAGAAAATCATATTGAAAGATCTTTGCTTCTAAAACATTCAGCATAAGAAAAGAAGTCAATCCATCCTTTTGCTTTGCTGTATTGATTCTTTCACATCAGAAAACTTCTAAGTTTTAAATCACCCTATAATGCATTGCAAACCCTTGATCATTGCCTATGTCATGTATGCCTAAGGATTGTTCTCTTGTAATTTATTGGCCCCTTTCCTAAAAATTTGGCCCCTAAAAAAGGTCTTCAGGGGCTACTTTGGCCCTCAAGTAAGATTTTCTGGCTGAAACACTCCAGACCATAGTCCACAGTCTGTGTTTTATACTGACCGCAAACTAAATACTAAATAGCGTTCTACATGTAGATCTGTAATGACTTACATTATTTTAACCCTCTATAACTAACTATCTATGGTATTGACCCTTGTTTGTCGTCTAAAAATTAGTATAGTAAATGGTTTGAACCCAGGAGTATCAGTAGTTTGTTTAATGTGATCGTCTTTGTGAGGGAGGTTCTGAAGAGAACTGTTGTTGGTGACTGGCATTTTGACAACCTGAGCGAAAGTCATCTTCAGAGTAAAGTGAATAGCGTTTGCAGTGTTTCCATCAGAGCGCGCCATTGCGGGAAGCCCGCGTGGCAACCAGAGATGGCCCCCAGAAAAACGAAGAAAGGGCCAATTTGGCCCTTTCCTTTTACAAGACTACAGGCTTAACCAGGCGTAGTATTTTAAAAGCCATCCCAGGGCTCGAAATTGTGACCGATACGGTCACCAATGTAACTAATATTTCATCCTTAGTGACCAAAATTCGGCAAAAATTCTGGTTTAGTCACCATAATGGTGACTACATTTCTCTGTGTTGACAATCAATCTGGTTATTTTGTCACACATTGTCCTTCTAGACAATCATATTGAAAGATCGTTGCTTCTAAAACATTCAACATAAGAAAAGAAGTCAATCCATCGTTTTGCTCTGCTGTATTGATTCTCTCACATTGGAAAACTTCCAAGTTTGAAATCGCACTATAATGCATTGCAAACCCTTGATCATTGACTATGTCATGTATGCCTAAGGACTGTTCTCTTGTAATACACGGATCATACTAGTATCTGATTCAAAAGAAATTTATTGAGTAGAAACACTTCAAAAAGCACTAACTATTAAATTAATTTTTTAATCCCTGATCCAAATAAACTGCTTTATTTTCCTTGGTACCCTGACGCATTTTTCCTTCTGTAGCTTTCAATTTATTGGCCCCTATAAAAGGTCTTCAGGGGCCACTTTGGCTCTCAAGAAAAATTTTCTGGCTGAAACACTGCATTTGTCAGTCGATGATGTTATCATTATGGTCTGTGAAATGTGATTGGTCAGTTTAGCCATGATGGTATTGGCTGTAAGACACATGTAAAGTTTGTCATCAGTCATTCATGGTCGGTTTTGATTCGTCTATAGTTAGTCAAATTGGTTGGCAAATTGGATGGCAATATTTAACATTTATTATATGGCTGTGTCTCACAAGGACTGGGAACTACTGAATTTGTGAATGTGATTGGCTGACATCAATATTTACTGCGGTCTAGATTTTCCCATCTAGACTGGCATCTAGGTCTATTACATTTTCTGGTAAAACAGTTGCAAACTCTTCTATTTTTGTCTCTTGGAAGTGCCAAAATCCTGATGAGGAAAAAAAGTAAAGAGGACGAGCAAAGTTGGCAGATTTAAGTTCGGCTCATTGCCATTTGGAAGCAAAATGTCAGCTAGTACAAACCAGTTACATCGTAAAAGCAAATAAAAATTTTCTTGTTTGGTACGTTTTGCTCCTCCACATATCTCTTTCTTCCTCATGTTCTCCCTACAATAAGTCACATTAACACATACAACATGGGACTTACATGTATTCCCTTCCACACCTGACACTCCCCTTGTCTTCTTTCGGTGTAACCACCATAAACATAATGTAATCACTACCACAAATATAAAACCCACGCCGCCAATCACGCCTCCAATCACACCTCCAGAAATAGAACTGCCATTTCTTGAAGCCTCAGTTCCAGTTGTATGAATGGTAGGTGAGATCACTGATGAACCAGGACTACAATCCTTGTCTGGCCTCGGGCGACAATACTGCTTGGAAGCCTTCAAGCCTTGGTTTGCACATTCTGATATCTCCTCATCTTTGCCATCAAAGCAACAGTAAGAACATTTTTGACAGCTATGAGTAGAATCTTTCTTGGAATAGAAGTATCCTGCCTCACAAGTTCCACTGCAAATCCTGTTCGATCTATTGGTGCAAGGTGCAGTTATGATTTCATACGCTACACACTTCTGACAGCTATGACAAGGAGCTGAGTCCAGTTCGTCAGAGAATTTTCCTGCAGGACAGGCTACACAATCAGGGTTAGGTGGATCTTGAATATGGCTGCCACAAGGCGGATCCAATCCACGACCAGGATGACAGGTTAGGCAATTTAAACATCTCTTAAAACTGCCATCTGAATTGAGAACAGTGTACTGGTCTTTCTTGCAGATTGTTTTGCATTGTACATATAATACCTAGTAGACAAACAAAAAGACAACATTACATGTATATATGCCCATTAAAATAACTTGTACAATACAGTTGAACTCCATCTTATGACAACAGTGTACCTTGTTCATTAAGGTCACCGTTACATTAACTTTCAAGGTTAAACTAGGAAAATCAAAGCATTCTCATTGAATTTAAATTTAAAGGTACAAGTATCATTCACACTGTGCAGTAAGGTAATTGCGCTATCTGATGTATGAACTTGCCTCCCAAGTTTGTGATGGTGACAGAACTAGTAGGTTTAAGTGGACCCAACCCACCTTTTTCACTGGCAAAAATGGCAATTCCAGCAAATATCTATGCACCCAAATGATCATGGGTGGCCAGTCCCCACTTGCCTTCGGAAATCACCCCCATTGCCCTCAGAAGTCCAAATTGTTCACCCCTCTATGCCTACGGAATTCTGTAATCATTCAAACCCTTTTGGCAGGGTAATGCATGGACGACATTAATTTGCTGCCATAAAACCCAGTATATATACACAAGGAACGGAATAATCAGAATTCAAAACACCCCACGATCATTTCAATTAATAAAACCGTTTACACATTTAAAAGGTCATTAATTCATGTACTCTTGAATTGAGCTACAGAAACTTAGCTTGCATGAAATATCATACAATGTAATGTACATAGACACTAAGTGAATAGTCTTGACGATAAAGCCTGCCACTGGTCCGAATTCCGAGTATCAATCATCCAGTAAAGCGATAAAAAGGAAGACAATCACAAGTTTTATATAGACTTACGTAAAAGATTACAATGAAATCACTAATTCGTGAAATATGCAACACAAATATTGTTTTTAATTGTATCTATAACAAAATTCTTCATCCTGATTGGTTCTCAGGGTCTCTACTTGTGTTGCATAATCGGCGCGCGATCACCTGGGTGTCCAGTTACAGGTATCTGATTTGAACTTTTTGTAACTGGACACCCACGTGATTCGCACGTCAATCAACGCACGCTTTTAATGGCTTCCTCTGCACTGTATCCTACAGTTTTCAAAGTTTATGAAAAGCGCTACAAACGTTTTCCTTGGAAAGAAGTTCTCAAAAGACATTTTAGTTCCGAAATGTGTTATAGATACGATTAATTAGTAATTGGGACCTCGTATCGTCCAATTCAAGGAGTAATCGTGCTCGTAATTTCAAATCGGCCGTGCGCTTCGCGCTCGTCCGATTTTGAAATTACTCGCCCGATTAATTCCTGAATTGCACTCCACTCGGTCCAATTACTATTACTAGTATAAATCAACTTACCAAACAACCCACAAAGATCAGCAAGTCGTAAATATACATCTCATATCAGTTGAATCAGCTGGCTATTAAGTGAGACGCCTATAGAAATGGAAATCATATTATCGGCAATTATAAACTTAGTGCTTAGCACAGACGTCATTGCCTAAATGCACGTAGACATCACATGAGTTACCATGAATAACTGTTGATCCTTTAGACACCATTATGTATACGACCCGTTAAGAAAATATTTAACCCAACTAATTATCAGTGAATTGAACTCGAGACATCAATTAATATTTCATGGAACTTCATTGCGTTAAGTGATTGCCCCTTCTAGAACTACTAATTTAACGGACTGGCGAATCTAATGAACTTAATGAAGCCTGATTTGCATAGAAGTCACCCTCAACACATAAACAGCAACGGGCTGGTTACCTGAATCACCAAAGAACCTGGCTTTCCTGCAGTCCTGCTCAGGGCGAAACTTTCAAGGCATACGGTCGACTCGCTTGCACACCCATCGTTTATGACACTTGACATCTTTGCTGACCAGCCGAAAATAGAAACATGACGCAAAACTACGTCACAGAAAAGTATGCAAATTTCTCCCCACCTTTCTATCATCTGCAAAGAGATGTTTTTCATCAACTGATTTTATAATTCTAGTTCTGGCGCTTCATAGATGCACGTCGCATGGTTAGATCTCATCCTGTCTCTAGTCTTTGAGCAACATAATTACGCTACTCGAAGTGCGTCCTTTACAACACCTGATTCCAAAATCCCTTGGAAGAAAAATATAAGAAAGGTTCGCCTAACTTTTATTGGATGCTATCATTGAAATGACATTCCTTTGTTTGTACATAATAGACAGAGGAAAACTATTTAAAAACTCACTTCATCAGTTTTATTTTGCTCAGTATTAATAATTTCAACATTATATATGTATTAACTGTGTGTTTACTTTTTCCTCTCGTATACTAGTTTTCTTTTATCCTAAAATAAATGTATTAATTAAAGGGCATATAATAAGTTTACTTATATTGCCCTTTCCTATTCTTTTTCACTGCACCTGTTTTGTTAACAATATTCATGTCGTCGTCAAGTCAACTATAGTCAAGTGGAGAAATAAAAAATACAGAAATACAAATACACCCTGTGGCACTGAGCCAGTGCCGACTTATAATGGATAAGTAGGCCATTTCTACTTATTCTGAACCGTTTACATTGTATATTTGCTTCGCTCGGTAGCAACGGCCGCCCATTTAAAGTCTTCATCACAAACTTTTCGTGTCGGCCAAACCTCTTCCAAGCTCTAGAGGAGTCGCGCTCCGAGCTCCCGATTCCCGGCTATACCTGTCATTTGCATGAACGATGAGTGGTATTGTATCCCGGAGGAACTCCCATAGGAAAAGGTCGGGGATGCTCTTCGGAAAATTTGAATTGAACCCCTAAAGGAGACCAATCCGGGCATGGGTCGAGCTTTATTTGACCCCTAAAATATACCACTTAGGAATGGGCTTGATTACCAGCCGCTGTTCTGGGAAGGAGCCCGGGCTAGTCTTGAGAGACCGGCGGAAATCGAGCCTAAAATCGGAAATAAGAGAGTTTTTTAGTTGTTTTCTCTTCGAGTGCACCCTACTTTGGCAGCTAAAAGGTCCGTAAAAATAGTGGTGTTTCGTCACGAACACCGTAAGTGAGACCAGAATCCGTGATTTATACCACTAAGCGAGACGACGACCGCCCCCGAGCTTTTCGTATGGGATTCTCCCCGGGATTGTATCACTTTATTATTCTGGGGCAGATCTAGGGGGAGGGTGTAGGGGGTGCGCACCCCCCCCCCGAGATGAAACCTTCTTTGTGTTTGCTTTTAAAATTTGCTTACCTCACCAGTCAGTAACGCCATTCCTTAGTGGCGCACCCCGTCCTAAGAAAAATCCTGGATCCGCCCCTACTATTTCTGTTAATATTCAGTTTCTGATTATTTCTGCTGTTCCCGTGATAGGTTCACGGCGACGTCTTTGTGTTCTTCTTATCGCAGTAACTGTTATCTAAATTTCGCAAAATGACTTGTGATGAGCTCGTAATGAGAACTATTACGAAATAACAGGGTTCAAAAGTTTACCTTGTCAGTATCACCTTTCAAATTTAGGATCGAATGGATCTAAAATTAACATCACGTACGCCAAAGCGCAAAGCAGATAACCCTCTGTATTGTGCTGCTTTGAAATGGACGAGCGAAGAGATATCTACTGACCAGTGTTGGGTAAGTTTTGATATCCTTGCCGAATTGGATCTCGCAGGGTTTGCATTTGTTCTAATAACATTGACTGTATAGAGACGCTTTTGTTTTGTTCTGCTCAGTCATGTCAATTTGCGTCATCTTACGGTCTCACTCCTAGAGCTTCTTAGGTTCCCTCGCCAGGCAAGCCGCGTCTGATCAAACTATCAGTCGTTATGCAAAGATAATTCACTCACACTTTATATTTCCACCGTAGACAGTAAGATCACACGCAATGAAATTTCAGAACGATAGCGCGTAGAGTGCTGAGAGCGGCATGTAACAGTTTCTTTGATAACCACAAATGAAGTACTGTATGTTTGTGTGTGTCGCAGACGCCTCTGCCGAAAATCTTAAGACTCCGAAAAAAAAAAAAAGGAAAAGAGGACGACCAAAGCACACACGATGATAATTTTGACCTTAGATCAGTTTAGACGATCTCGAGGTATTTCTGCACGTACTCCCGGTACGTACCTCAAAGTAAACCGCTTTACAAACTTTGATGCCCTTTACTTGCGATCGTGTGATTTCCTGGGGGAACGGAGATAAGGTGATTGAGAAGAATGTCGTGCAGATCGAGAATTTTTCTAGTAGGGGAAGGAGAAGAGCTGCGGGGTTGAAGAAGGGGTGGAAGGAAAATGGCAAAAGAATTTGTCATGAAAGCGTGCACCAGGATTCTTCTAACACACTAATCTACTATCAGGCATTCTTAACGATCAGGCGTTCTTATTACATACATTAGTACGCACGTTTAATAATTAGTCCAGTTCTGTTCCTCTCTCTGTCACCCAACTCTCCCGCGAGAGCGAAGCGTTGTGTGACAGAAGTGACTACCTATATACAATCTTTAGACGAGTCATCGATGTCAGAACTTGTAAGGGTGAATATTAGAATTGACCAGAAGATTATCTCGATAGTAACGCAATTTTATTCGCGCAAACCCCTTTTAAAAAGTGGATTTGATGCTAGGACTTGAAAGTCTTGTCTGGACTCTCGACAGGTTAGTCATCCAATAGTTGCATCAAGCGTTCTTTATTTCATAAAATAAGAACGCCTGATCACAGGTCATGCAGAATCCATCCACGGACGATTACATCTCGGTAAAACGTGACGAGGAACCTTACATTCGTTGCTGTAAACACGCTGATCATGCATGCAAATTCATGGGAAAACTGTGGACAGAGGTGTAATGTGATCACATTAACAGTGGAGGTGGGAAGGGAGAAGTGTGGAAGAGAAATTTTAAAATCTAATGCCAGGGCTCATGACCCCATACGATGTTATCATTAACAGGATGCGCAGGAGAAAATTGACTGACAGATCGCTTGAACTGTCATCTATTTCTACTTTAAAGTTGTTGATAGCTGTAGGCATGTTTTGTTTTAAACAGTCTTAAGTCCATAAGTTGTGACTTCAGATTGTCGATCAGGAAGATGCTCGGAGTGTGGGAAGCGCGAATAGCCTTCGTGGAGTGACTCGAGAGAAAAAAGGAAAATGCTCTATAATATTCAAAACTTCTTTCGACGTAGAGCAACTTTAGAGAACCTTACTTTCACTGGTTGTCGTAACATGATATTGCAGCTCCCATGGCACTTCCGTATGATAATCAATCAAGGTCTAAAATATCTGATCAATTAAACTGTTCAAGTTTCACAGCGTATAATTTGTAAAAACTAAAAATTTTTCAAAACCGAAATCAATATTCACGATAATTGTAAATTACCTTTATTACTACTTTCAAGTGAACAACTACACTCTACAATTTTTCGATCAAGTACGTACCTACTAGTTCGACATAGTGGGTTTTAAATCTTTTACAAGTACAGAATTGTAGCATTGAAGCCTTTCATGACTCATTGTTCAATTTAACGAATTGACGTCAGTTTTTCATCCGTCCGTCCTGTTATTGATCAGAAATTTCGTTGTCACATTGTTAAAGTAGCTGTGGGTTTGAATCCGCAGACTACGTTCACTATGTCATGACGAAATTCATCACGCGTGAAAAACTGACGTCGATTTGTTTGTTTTGTTTTGTTTTGTTTTGTTTTGTTTTTTTTGTTTTTGTTTTTTTTTTTTTTACAATAACGAAAAGGCAGAAATCATATTATGTCCGCTTATATTTACAATGAAAATTAGACATCGAACGCGCGAGAATTTCTGCAGTTTTGTAAAAAGCCTATTTTACAGTTGTGTGCGCAGATCATCTCCTGCCTTGCTAGGTCACCAAGGGCCTCTTCATATGAACCCGGTCAGCCGGGCTGGCTCGGTTTCCGAGATCTCGCCTGGCCACTCTTTTGTTCGCACAAATTTCGATGTGTTCATATGAGAAGCCGAGCTGGCCCGGTTACCGAGAACTCGGTTTTTGCGACCGAGATCTCACCGACCGGGATGAAAATTTTCTACCCCGGGTGACCGGGACGAAACTTTTTTGACAAAATAACTTCGCTTTCGCAACACAGCGGCCAAAATGGCATTATTTTTGCCTTGTATGCGTTTCACTTCAGAAGTATGCGAATTGGCTTTATTAGTAAAATTACAAGAGTCAACAAAGCTACGATAGCCGTGAACGATTCAACTTTATGTCGCACCAGTTTTTTGAATTTCATCCCGGTCGACCGGGCTGAAATTTCCCATATGAACAGACAATAAAATTCGTCCCGGTAACCGAGCCAGCCCGGTTACCGGGCTCATTTGAAGAGGCCCTAAGCAGACAACTGTAAAATGGCCAATTACTTTGTTACAGCGTCTTTAAATCAATTAATATTAGGGAGTTTAAGAAAACCACGACGACAACGGCAACGGGAACGTCAGCAAACAAAGGTTTAATGAGCAGAACAATGGCTGTGCAAGTGCGTTATAATTCTTGGTACATTTCTTTGCCGTCCCCTGCAAAACAACAACGCGAAATGACCAAATTCTGCGTTGTCTGGAGAACGTGAACCACGGCGGGTAATTTTTTGAATTTTTATTTCAAATTTATGGCTGTGTTCCAGGATTAGTTTGTGATAGTTTTGACAGTAATAAACAAAGTAAATGACTTCAGGGTACCGCGAGATTCGTAGGTAAGATATAAATTCATCTTTTAATCGACGTTGTCCTCAGGGTTACTTGAACTCCCCATTAGATTATTCTCAACTCACACCCTATCAGCTGTTATTTGTTTCGTTTATTTCTGCAGGATATTCCAAGCATGTCCCAACGACATTGTCACTTATCAACAACCTAGTTTTGTTGTGTTGAAGTTATGCGCTGTCTTAGATGGTCACTTTTTGTTATTTGGAATATATTACTTACGTGTAGCGTGTTATCAAACATCAGGGCAGGTATGTGTAACTAACAGACCTCGTACCCAGAGTCCTTTGCGATACGTCTGATTGTGTGTGTAGCCATTTGTAACATAGACCACGAAGTTAACAAGTATAACGAACAGCCCTCGTACCCAGAGTCCTTTGCGATACGTCTGA
>Ga0126339_10001273_pt1 | contig 16786 bp, 13 predicted proteins | sample OrbTmetagenome_2_FD_92532 | JGI IMG/M metagenome (GOLD analysis project Ga0126339, IMG submission 92532) | Coral microbial communities from Petempiche,Puerto Morelos, Mexico - Orbicella T R C metagenome | ecosystem: Host-associated > Invertebrates > Cnidaria > Coral | place: Petempiche,Puerto... | reverse complement strand
ATTGATTACAAGTATCAGCTTGCAAACAACAACACGTAAGTGCAGTCACGTGTTGAGAATGTCGTCTCAGACGACTTCTTTATCTCGATCCAAAAAAAGCTGCTTAAGGGAATGAAAGCCGAAATCAATCGGTCCTTCCGATTTTTTGCAGGATATGCGCTGCCTTGTTCTTTTCCTATTTGCTTGGGGAATCTTTGCAAGACGTCTCACATATCCGCGGACAATTTACTCCGAAGGTGTTACACGGTGTGGCATTTGTCAAATACAATGAGCGCGACACAACTTGTTAGCGGAGAATCTTCGTTCTATAATATGTTTTTGAATTTTTCATCCAAAATGTCTTCCGCCGTTTTCCGAAAACAAGCTTATATTTCGCTTCTCCAATCAGCAGAAGCACGTCGTCCTTTGTTAAAAAAAAATCTAAGGAATCCTAAAGCTCTTCCATCTCTTCTATTTGTTCTTTCAAGATGCTTTAGAGAACAACCACATTCGCACCATTTACATTTCTTTCGCCGTTGCGTACAGTTGATGTATCAGACTTTTCTCAAAGCCGGTCGGCAAAATTGCAACAACGTCTTTTGACCGAAGAAGATGAACAGCAGCTTCTTTCGTTCATCTCTGGGCGAAGAAACGTTGATATTTCTCTCAGCAGTATTCTATTTTAAAAACAATCGCTCCATTACGAATTATGGCACGTGTCAATGATGACAACTGCTGCAAGCCGTGCCTGGACGCAATCGTGATCGGCCGTAGTTAAGGTGATGGCGCTTTTGTCGCCTTTCAACCAATGTCAATTTTCCGTTTCTGGAGAAACGGGGAATTCACTTTTTTCCAAAGATGTCTACAGCCCCTCTATTTTTTTCGGTCCCCACCCCCTACCCAGGCAAGTCTTGCTTTTGCGCTTGCGTCCAGTTCTCGCGATTCTATCCACGCGTTCAATGATCGAATAAAAATACGAACAAAATAGAGGGCTGTGAACAGTCTAAAGTTTTGCATTCGAAACTTGATAAAATTGGTTGCTCAGGCGTCCAGTTGAGGTGCATGTCAAATAAAAAAGTTTGTACGAGAAGCATAGTAATAGTTGTAGCCGAACGTTCTAAGGAAGTTGCTCTTGCTAAAGAGATACAGTTTTCCGTTCCTATGAGTTGCAATAATCAACATCTTCTCCGACTGAGAGAGCAAAGTCGATCGAGTAAGTGAGCCCCTTCGGCTTCCTGTTGAACGTAAAAAATTATGAACGACAGGAATTGAAAGGCAAATTATAGTTCAGATTAGTCGTCTCCAGAACAGTGTTACCAACTTTTATTCGCTCCCAACAGCGGCTTAAAAAACAAAACGAAACAACAATATCAACAGGCCAGCGGCCATCCCTCTAAACAGCGGTCCTTCTGTTCGGCGCCATTTTTATTCGCTCCTCTGACGAAGAAAGCATGGCAGGGAAAGACGGAAATTCCCCCGAATAATCCGGATCCATCGTTACGTATCAGAACCTCTCTCAGCATCAGGAAGGTACGGTAAACCCTGACGATTTGATTCGTGCCGCTCTGGCCGACAATACGCCCTAGAATTGCTAAAATCGGCGATCAAGGCTGATAGCCAACATGGTCTATTTTCTTAGGCCGATCAAGGGTCGTCAAAACAACCAGGATTGATTAAAGTCAAACATTCCAGAGGTCACTGTCATCGACCCTAAAGACAATCCATCAAAATAACCACGGTTAAATATGTCAAAAGCTGATACTTCGAGTACTGACGATCCTTAAATTGACCACGAGGACGACAATGAAACAGAGGTGCCTGTTTCATCTCGGCCGCACGCTGGTCGGCAAGCGACAAACTTTCCAGTTTCCTGGAACTTGTTTCAAGGAAACCTCTTCCAAATTTTGAGAAGAAAACCATGTGCCGAGAATATCCCAGGTGTAATGTTGACGCAGTTTATACACCTGAACTGGATAATTGTATTGCTGCGCTTGTTCAAAGAACAAAAGCAACTGATAAAGGAAACTGCTTTCTGCAAGACAAAGTCCTTAATAATAATAATAATAATAATAATAATAATAGTGATAATAATAATTAATATAATAATAATGATAATAATAATAATAATAGTAATAATAATAATAATAACTTCAAGATAAAAAATTGAGAGGAGAAAACATTTCGTAAAAGCATATTAAAAGTTTGTTGACGACGTTTCGACGTTTGGCTAACGTCATTATCAAGTCAAAGAGTGAATGACAAAAAATTTTAAACACTAAAAAGACAATAGGTGATGGAATGTTCTTTTAAAGAAAGAGTTTTGCGCGAATGGAATCAGTCTGCGTGTTGAGACTAGGATTGCGCTCCTTGATGGAAAGCATCTCGTAGACAAGACAATCAAATTTTCCTTGGCACTTTTTTAGAATGCGGAATTGCTTTTCTTTGAGGAGGCTTGTATCCCCATGGGCTGTCGAAAAGTGTTTACCGATTGCAGAGTTTTTATGTTCAACAATACGTTGGAGGAGGTGTCTAGCTGTAAAGCCGGCATAATCTAAATCACACAGATCACATGTAAAGGAGTAAACAACGCGTTGTTGATTTACGATTGGAGGCTAGATTTCTCTGGGCTTGAGGTCTTGTTCCAATTTTCTGCTGATAAATATGGGTTGTACTAAAGTACCAATCTTGTGACTGAGATCACGTATTTACCTTTTAACTGCGTTAGCTGATGCTTTTACAAAATGTTTTATCGCAATATTTTATCGCTAAATGTTTTAAAAAATCGCTTCGGTTTTCAATAATAACAATAACCAAGAGATTATGAAAGTAAGAGAGTGAATCCCCCATATAGATACTCTAACTAGGGCAATCCCTCTTAAGTTATTTTTAGAAATTGTACCCAGTTCTTCGCGGATATTACTCGTGCGTTGCGTGGATGTTTTCGTGGATGATCTGTTTATGTTTCGTTGCGTTGCGTTGCGTTTCAAAGAAAAGGAAAACCTCCAACGCTGTGGGGATGTCGTCTTTGATATTTTGATTGCAAGCAAAGGAGCTTCCGCTCTCGGTATGTTTTAATACATTTCGAAACTTTAATAGGAGTTTAAATAAGAGACGGATGTCTTCTCCACAAACAATGACAACTGAATGAACGGCAGAGAAATGGGTGGACAACCGAGTCAAGCAAACAAACGCCCAAACACAAGCCAGGCAACCGAACAAACATATGGTCGAAAGTGCAGGCAGACGCTTGCTGTCCAAGTAGCAAAAGCAGTTTTAGCAGCAACGGCAACAACGCCAAAGGCAACATCGATTAAGAAACGACTTAATATTCAACCTACGAATCTCGCGAGAATTTAGATTTATTAATTTCGTCTATACTGTCAGAAATATCCCAAACAAAATATGTAAGACAGCATCAAAGTTCGAAAAAGAAATTTTAAAAATTGGCCGTCGCATAGTTCGCGTTCTTTCGAATATGCAGAATGTGGCTATTTCACGTTGTTGTTTTGTGACCTTTTGTAAACAACGGCAAAGAAATGAACAAAGAATTATAACTCACGCTTTGTACTCGTTGCCGTTGCCGTTAAAGTTTGCTTAATTAAACTCCCTAAAACCGAATAAACAGCCAAATAATGAACAGCCAGACGAGCACAAAACAAACGAAAGCCCGGCCGAACAAAATAAGGCTGAAAGTGCTTAAAACATCTCTGCTATGAACAAAATCAAAACATATGAACTGACGTTCCCGCCATTTCGTCTCTGGTAGTTTCGAGAAAGTCGCTTCGGCTGTCCACGCATCGCGTGAATAAAATCCTCGGAAGAACTGGGTACGAGGTCTTACAATAACTTAAGATAAATTACCTTAGTTAGGGGACCTATATGGGGGATTCACTCTCTTAGCTTGATAATCTCTTGTAATAACCGAATATTTGTCCAGGATAACCCTTCTGTACAAAATAGTTATCAACGGGGTCCTGCTGACCTCACAGGTCCCCTGTGCATGAAGTTTAAGCACTTGAATGTTATGATTGATTCAAATTCCCACATGAAAGACTTGACTCTCGATCTCAAGATCAATTCAAAAGTCTGTTGCAAGCAGTCTCATATTCAATACGCCCGGTAGGGAATGTTTGCTCCCTTATGTCAGTTACACGCCGATCAGCTATACTAAATGATATTAACAGTCACCGCACTTTAGCCTCTTTGGAAAAAGAAGATTCCCTAAGGTAGGACGAAAGCTGTTTCGTGCAGGATTCGAAGAACGGCTTAAAGCCAGAGCTGAGACTGCTAGCTCAGTTGGTCGTGGCACTTCCCAGAATAGTTTTTTTTTTATACAGAGGCACCTCCTGCCCCTTCCGAGGCAGCCCAGGTGCCAACAGACTTTTCCCATAACCGCGGATCAGGGCGCTTTCAATCCCGGGGTCAACCCATTACCCTCAGGGGCAGGGAACAACAGTGAACCCCTTAAGCGACACCTATCTAAGCAAAGGCATGTTTCCTCTTTATACCGATTTAAATATAATTGGTCTCTAATTCCAAGGGAGCCCAGGGTGTGTCAAAGGGTCACAGCTTATCATATCGAATTTACCCAAATTCCTACCCAAATGGCCCTACCACCACCCCTCCCCTTTTCAGAGGAAGAAATACTTGCAATGGACGACGAGATCCAGTCCTTGAGGAACAAACAGACTATTCACGAAGTCCCACTGTAAGGCATGGAACCAAGATTTGTAAGTTCCATGTTCGTGGCTCCCAAGAAAGGTGGTGGTCAAAGGCCTGTGATAAATTTGAAAGGACTAAACAATTATTTAGAGTACTCCACCTTCAAAATGGAAGGGATACACATGCTGCGAGACCTTTTAAGAAAAAGACGATTATATGTTGGCATTGGACCTCAAGGATGCCTATTTCACGGTTTCAGTTTGGTTACATTACCAAAAATAATTAAGATTTCTGTAGAAGAGAACAATGTGGGAATTTGCGTGCCTCTCCGTTGCCTTTGCCAGTGCTCCAAGAGTCTTTACCAAAATAATGAAACCAGTGGTGGGCTTGTTGCGCAAAATGGGGGAAAGGCTAATAGTCCGTCTGGACGACATTTAAATCATGGCAGAGACCAAACATCTTGCAGCTCAACTTACCCAATTAGTTTCCAGCACTCTGGAAAATCTAGGCTTTGTGGCGAATTACGAGAAGTCAGTCATGACTCCATCCCCTTCGATGGAATTCCTGGCTTTCCTATTGGATTCCACAACTATGTCTCTAGCTTTACCCGACGAAAAAGTTCACAAGATACAACGAGAGTGCCAGAAGTCCTTAACAGTATCCTTCCTGGCATTGCGCAAGCTTACAAGGTTGATAGGGTTGCTCAACAGCTCCATTCAAGGTTTCTTTCCAGCCCTCCTCCATCACCGCCACTTACAAAACGTAAAGAATCAACATTTTTGCTCTCCAATAAATTACGAAAGTGAAATGCACCTATCTCCTCAAGCACGAGAAGACCTAACATGGTGGAGAGACAGTTTGCTGGCCTGGAACGGCAAGGACTTGGTAAGTGGGGACCCAGAGACGGACGCCGCCCAACTGGGATGGGTAGCTGTCTGCAATGGAGTACGAACGGGATGTCTTTGGACTCATTCCGAAAGACTACTCCGCATCAGTTGCTTAGAGTTGATGGGGGAAGCCTTAACAGTCAAAGCCTTCACTCAACACAAAACTCAAGTGAAGGTTCTTTTGCTTATGTACAATATGACAGCAGTAACATATATCAACAAAATGGGGGAACCAGGTCCCCCATTCTGTGAAGTCTTGCATTCGAACTGTGGACCTGGTACATCCACATTAAGACATATTTCAGACATATTCCAGGGAGCCAAAACCTCCTGGTAGATTGGGAGCCGCGAAGTGTTGTGGACCACTCCGACTGGAAACTTACAATATTTCAACACATTCAGAGACTTTGGGATCCTCTGGAAACAGATCTCGTCGCATCCCGCCTGTCGTACCAGATCCCCAGGTACGCAAGCTGGAGGCCAGACCCAGGGGCGGAAGCAGTAGATGCATTCACCTTGGTCTCAACTGACGGATATGCTTTCTCCCCTTTCGCATTAGTAGGAAGGTGTCTAAAGTAAGTCATTCTCCAAAAAGACCAGAAATTGGTAATTGTCGCACCAGTCTGGGAAACACAACCCTGGTACCCGATGTTTCTTCAACTTTGTGTAGATGATTTCCCGCGGTAACTTCCACTGTCGGTAAATCTGTTGACCAGACAGGGGGAAAACCACCCCTTAGCTCACCTTCAATTAGCAGGGTGATTTGTCTCAACCGCTTATATTCATAGACAGGTTTCTCTACAAAAGCTAGAACACTTCTTTTGGCTGCATGGCGGAGGAACACTTCCAATGCTCATAGTTCAGGATGGAGAAAGTTGATTGGGTAGCTGGTGTAATCAGCAACAGATTAATCTCATTTCAGCCCCTTTATTCAGCATTGTTAGACTTCCTGACTAGGGCATTTAACTCAGGGAAGGCTTATCGGTCAATTAATGTCTATCGCTCAGCCATATCCATGACCCACTAGACCATTGATTCTCTCAGGGTTGGGGAACATCCCATATTCTGTCAACTTATGACAGGCATATTTAACAAGAGACCACCACTTCCACGATATACTCAAACGTGGACGGTTTATCAGGTCACTTTTATTTAGAAGGCCTGGCTCCGGTTGTTCGAAGGCTGCATATCGCTATCCAGTTGATAAGTGTTAACGAAACAAACCACGCTATCCACTGGATAGTGATTTATCCGGTGAATAGCGTTATCCACCTTTAGAACAAACCGGGCAAATGCGACAATACAACCTCGTCCTTGAAACAACTCTTCAGAAAACTAGTGGTTTTGCTGCCCCTTTCAACTGCTGAGCGAGGGTCTGAATTGGCTGACAATGGTGCAATTCATCACAAACTCAATGGAGCTGGAGTAGCGGGAGACTACAACTCGAACGACTACGTTTGGACATAAGCCATGAATGGACTCACGTTATTTAATTAATACAAAAACTCCATTCTCAGCCTTTCATAAATCATTATACGAGCTAAGTGGCTCACAGCCACTTTGATTTAAAAAATCATTCCATGTTGTATCAGTCTTGGCTTTTATATTCTTCATTTTCCATGATAAGCTACGTACTGATCCAAAGTTTCGAAACGTATACAGCAGGATCATTGTCGGCGGTTGCACGCTTAAACATTTCATAGGTATTCTTTAATTTTTTTATACCAATGTTGTTACATCACTTGATAAATTGTGCCAGGGCTGAACCATCTCCTGGAAAGTGGTAAAGATTGTTACCAGCCACCTTAAGCAATGTGAACTACCATTGCCACCAACAATTATGTTTACTGTCATCTCCTAGTTCCCTAAGAGGAAATCAGTTAAACAAAATTCCACATGGAGCCTTTTCCAACTTCAATTTATATGTTAGCTTCGTCACCGGTGCAGGATTTTATTTCCTGTGAGTATCAGCAATCATATCAGTGCACTATCGTATTTCAAAGGAAGAAGTCTTAATGGCATCAATGTGTTACAGCGTCTTTTTATTTTTCTTAATGGGCATTTCAGTGATCTCTGAACCCTTAAAGCTACATGGTTTACCTTTGCGATGTTTATTTATGTGGTAGAGTCTCTTCTTATGGACACATCGTACAATAGGCACGTAATGACTGGAACCAAGGAAAACAGTACTAGTGAGTTTTGTTTCCCCGAGACCCTCAATATTGAACACTGAGGATCGAGGGGAAACAAAACTCACTGTTTCCCGAGGGGCTAGTCATTAAGTAATTTGCTATACCTCCCGACTCAAAAATAGAGAGAAAAAAAAAAGATTTACTTGACGCCTACGGTGGCTGCACCCGCACTACGAGCGGCAGTCAAACCGAGCTGTCCTGCCGAAACGACATGATAATAGTCTTTTACTTCGCAGCTAACAAAAAATGAAGACGATACTAGAAGTTGCTTTGGCTTCTTCTAACGCTTAGCTCGATAATTCTGGCTTTGATTTGACGAGAAACAGCGTATTTTATTGCAAATGACACGACTATTTCCCCATCTGGCGACAGCAAATGAAGAGTGAGCTTCCAAACACCGCGGACGACCCATTTTTGGCGCCAAATTAAAAGCTTGAAGACACAAAGTGTTCAAATTTTCCCCTTTGTTAATCTGATATGTTTTTGCAATCATAAATCCCTTTTCTTGAATAATGATTGCTTTTTCTAGTGAGAAACGTTACCCGACTTCAGTGACTTTTTGACATCAGGCCGACTGGTACACAAATTTGCCGTTGTTAGTGTTTCAAGGTGCACGGCTTGATCACGTGCGAGTAGAAAATTCAAGTTGTTGTTCCCCTAGGGAGTTAGTGAGTTTTGTTCCCCTAGGGAGTTAGTGAGTTTTGATCCATGACACGTGACACGTTCTCCTCCAAGCAGAAAATGCATTTGAGCTGGGAGCTATAACAATGATCTTTAGTTAAGCTTAGCGAGGTTCATTACCGGTAATTAAATAGAAATCACCTGTAAACCAACCAGTACATGAATTCGATGTAAATCTTTTTGACACCTGGTGACATACGACGAACCTTCTTAATTTTTTTCTGTCATCGAGAACTTTGGAGAACTTTGTTCATTTTCCGCTTTTAAAAAGACAGAAAATTAAAAATTAACGAAAAGTATTACTGTACCGAGTATTCCAGAATTGTATTTGCTACATAAAATGACATATGTCATGAGAACTTATGTGTCCTCTTGCCCCGGCTACACCACTCGATAATATACTATATCAAAGATAAGCTATAAAAAATGCTGATTAATTTGGCAAATGTTGGTGATTTTACAAACGCCTGAAGTTGTGCTAACGTAGCTAATTGCATTATTTTTTTGCATTATTAAAGAATGCTCTCCGATAATCCTCTAAAGACAATCGAACCAAAAGCATTCAGATGGAATAGTAAAATTGGAACGCATATGTAAGTTGACATTTTTGTGGTAATCTCAGCCCTCTAACTACAGAAAAGTATAAATTCGACCAGAAGGCAACCTCCCATATATGTCTCACCCATACCCAGATTCACATTAGCCAATCAGAAGCCTCGTCTACAGGCCTTATATCCTACGCGATATCAAGCCGCTGACCTGATTTCGGGTATAATGCAATATCAAGCTAGTTTGGTCTCGAAAATACGAACCACGGCTCAACGAAAGTTGCCCTATATGGCCTTGAATCGTCCTTTAAAGGCACGATTAGGTATAAATACTACCCCATATTAGCGGCACTAATAATTTTGATTTTTGAAACCGCTGTCCTTGTAGCCTCCTATAATTGCCTTTATGTAATATCTTTGCGACAGATTTTTGCTCCGGACGAAGTTGAAGATATTAAGCTTAGATTCCTTCATTGGCCAGAGAGTCCAAGGTTCTAAAATGTGACGTATTCTTTTTTTTTTTTCTGTTCAAATAAAAATACTATGTATTATAACTGATCTTGGAAAAATACCGGTGCTAATATATTACCGACATTCTATTGTTCTTTTCAGAGTGATAAAAAACAGAACAACTGCAAAAGTGATATATTCTTCACCGAAGTCAGTCGTCACAATACATCTGTCAGTTGCTTTTGTTTTCTTGCCGCATGCTGCACTCTCTAAGCTTCTGTTAGTAAATACCTTTAATACATAAATGAAGCTCAAGTGCATGTTAAAATGATTCACGTTTATTTCAAGTAATATATCAAACACGAGAGACAGTGTTTCATCGGGATATCCAAACACCGAGAAGAGAGTTGAAAATACGACGCGCAGCGGTGTATTTTTGACGAAATTCGAGGTGTCTGGATAGCAGATGAAACACTGTCTCGAGTGTTTGATATATGTTCTCAGTAGAAACGAAAACTAAGGAGTAAACGGAGAAATAAAATCGTCAAAATCTATGCTAATTAAGACCGGGTATCCAAACGTATATGCTCGCTAATCACCAGCCCTCCTACGCACAAGCTAGCTCATGCCCCCACCATTGTATTAGAGTCGGTGAGGGTGGAGGGAGTCCTCCCTTGGTCAATTTAACAAGACAAGCTCTTAATCCGCAAATCGCATATTTTTGGTTGGTCAGGAGTCATATGACGTCACAAATATACACACGTCATTAAATCCGTCATCTGAATCACATCTGTGACTTCATTCAAACTTCAGAGAGTGCGAATGTAGAGTGAATTGATAGAAAATTATCCAGCATTGCTGCAAGATACTAGTTACGCAATGTTGCTTAAAAAAAAAGAACGAATAAATTTTTAGAACGGGCGACATTTTAAGTGAGGGGCAGTTGGGACCTTGCTCTGGCAAAGTAAGCTGACGTGGACAGAAAATTGACATATTAGTAGTATAACTCAGATAACCAGAACACTTGTTGATTATGTAATTCAGCAGCCTTGAGTTAATGAGACGAGGATCGCAGAACCGGTTTAATGATGTGCAGGCTGTGTAGATATATGAGAGTAGTAATAGGGGTGCCAGTAAATAGCACAATCTAGTGCAGTTAAATTCGCACTGACCTGTCATCAAGTCAAAGAGACCATCATAGACAGTTACAACGTCCGTGTACAAAATCAGGGAGCAGATGTGGAAGAAATAGTGAGACTTGTCTTTCGCCAACAACGAATTGTCTTAAAAATCAATGCGGCCCTAGGATTTATCCAGAAGAATGAGCAAACGGGTGAAGTGCGCTGTTACTATGGAAGAAGAACTGGAATTTTCAAAGTACGTTGCCTGATTTGATAGCGAGGTCAACTATCCTCAGACCCAGATTCCCTACAAGATAGGAACGTTGGAATTCAAATATCAACAAGTGAGATCTGCAAAACAATATAATTAACAATTATTCGTCGAGGGTGACATTGACATTGGTGAATATTCACCGAGAGGGAGTCGAGGTGAATATTCACCAATGTTCACTGAGCCTGCGGCGAGTAATTGTTTTAGTATAATTTTTTGAGCTGAACAAAGAGGACTACAGAATAACGGACTAAAACATAAAAAAGACGCAATTGTTCGTTTGCATACACGTATGCAGCCCTGTTTTAATAAGAAGCTTACAGAGTTCTGCAGTAAGACAAACAAGCGAAACACTACGAAAAATAAATTCCTCCGTTACCTTTGTTTAATCGTTGTCGACTTCATTCACGGTTGTCATCATCGTCTAAAAATGAGTGGCTTTAGATTGAAGAAAAATAAATTTCGGTCAATCGATCTGACGTGCTGGAGATCGACGCAACCACTGCGTTTACTATTCTTAAATTCCTTGAATGCGAGTTCTTTAAAGACTTCTTGGTCCAAGGGCGACAGCAGTCATTTTGAAAATTCTCCATCCTTTCAAATATCCTGGACTTCGAGCGATGTATTCCGAATAAATAAAAAATTCATTCAGCAGCTGTCCGCCATGTTTACTTACTGAGATGGCAAAGGTGGCGAACTTTGTGACCAGGCCTCGAAAGTGCCATATTCACCGCACGGCGCGGTGAATATAGTGTCACATAAGGAATCGCTCAACCAATCAGATTGCTGGAAATTCTTTGTTTAGCTCTGAAATTATACCAATTTAATATATCCTTTGGTATCTTCAGGCAAGTGATTATGTCTTTTCAGGTACACTATTTTACTTGTGTGCGGTTAAAGAGATTTAATAATTATAAGTTTCCTCGTGGCTGTTGTTACAGTTGTAGGTCACAGCAGAGCCTGTATTGTAATGCGCTGGCTATCAATAAATGTGCTATATTAAAGCCATTTGTATGGTCCCAAACAACACTAATGTTTGACCAAAAATATAACACAAACAACGGTGATAAACATTTTAAAAACATGCATTTAATGAACTTGACGTTTGGCATGCTAGTCAACATACATTTTCAAAAGTATAAACGTGGGGATCAGGAACCTAGACAGAAAACATCTGCAGTAGAAATTTAAGACGTTTCAAACGGAAACTGCCTGTAAAACGACACAATGGAAAAGCTTTTCTAATAAAGTAAAAGCTTTTCACTGCTAATATTGACATTCAATGCTGGCTGCAACTCCTGAATAAACAAGGTCTCCTCAACCTTATAATGGTTGTCAGCTTTGCCGGACGCCAAAATGTCAAAATGGTCCCCATTTGATGTTGTGACCAGTTGTTTTAACGTGATGAGCGATAGCAGAAGAGTGATCATGTTTCGAAAAGGTCTTCAAATGTTTCGTTTTCCGCTCGTGAAGTCTTCGTTTCGTTTTTGCAATGTAAAAATCATTGCAGTCCCAGCAATTAGTTTTATAAGTGACTTTGGATAACTGTGATCGGTTGAGACGGTCCCGCATGGGAGGAAGGATTTGGTGCGCCGGGTGTTTTGAAAAACAACTTTGACATTAACAAAGGAGTGGAAAAGATTTACACGAGATTTTAGACGCATTGCAATGTGATTGCTATGGAGACCAATATAAGGTAATAAAATAATAACATCTTTTTGGGGACTGTTGTTATAGGTGCCCCATACTCATATAGGAAAAAAAAGGAAACCCATGAATGGATTTTCTCATGGTTATCATGGCTAGCAGTATTGCTCGTGGGCGCGTGCGCACGACGGCGACGACGGCGACGGAGTCGTGCAAGATGACGGCCATTCTCCAGCTAAGCTAAAAGGTTGACAAAAATATGCTGCCTTGATTTATAGCCGCCTTCTTTGATATTGGATATCCATGTTATGGTCAATTGACACCTGTCAAATCAAGGTATCCGCTGACCAGTATCACGTGACCATATCGCGGGCTCAGGTTTAGATCTCATACAGGTCACGTGGTTTTTTTAAGTTGACCGCTGACCAAGTGGCTTGGCTAAATCTATATATTAGAATTTGAACAAGCCAGAGAGATTACGTTTTTTGTTATTCTCGTTAAACGCGGCTCAAACAACACTTTCATCACACTTATTTACTGGAAGACGACATTTACTGGACTCTATACCAAATGGGATTCGTTTACACCTCGCAAATACAAAGTCAACCTTATCCACACGCTAACCAATAGATTCTTCCGTATTTGCTCCACCGCTTTATTGTTGCAATCCGCTGTCGAGGATCTCAAAAGGCTTCTGCTGCAGAATGGTTACCCTCAGGGCATCATCACTTTTAGTAATATATAGATTTAGCCAAACCTTAAAGCGGAGCTCCTGGGCCGGGTTGTTCAACGCCCCATTAGGATCCAGGTTAAGTGAGAATTTTCATTTGAATTTTGTAACTTTGCAGTGAAGTTACTGTATACTGTTTGGTCTTCTGTTTTGAGTTTGAAGAATGTCAAAATACACAAAACAAAAGCAGTGAAAAACATTTGTAAACAAGAACTATTTATACTTCTGTTATCTTAAATCCTGGGTTAGCATTAACCGGCTTCCGAACAGCCTGGCCCCGTTTACAACAAGTTAATTTGACATGAGCCCGCGATCCAATAGAAAGACCACCACTTGTTCAGCAGTCAACTTAAAAAACCACGTGACCTCGATGAGATCTAAATCTGAGCACGCGATATGGTCGCTTGATACTGGTCAGCGGATACCTTGATTTGACAGGTGTCAATTGATCATAATATGGATATGCAATATCAAAGAAGGAGGCTATAAATCAAGGCTGTATATTTTTGCCAACCTTTTAGCTTAACTGGAGAATGGCCGCCATCTTGCGCGACTCCGTCGCCCTCGTCGCCGTCGTGCGTACGCGCCCACGTGCAATACCGCTAGCCATGATAACCATGAGAAAATCCATTCAAGGGTTTCCTTTTCTTTCCTATATGAATATGGGGCTCCGCTATTAGGAATTTGATGCTATTGTGACGACTGTTGAGGTACATCAAAAACTCATTAGAAGTGTCTTTGCTGTCAAACGTGGAAAAAGTGTCATCAGCAAATCTATATATTAATACCAAAGTGTCGGGTGAAATCTGGGACTGTTCATTATCCATTTTTCTTCAGTCACACATGAAAATGTTAGCCAGAACGGGGCCTAAAGGTGAGCCCATGGCAACACCATCAATCTGGTCGTAATACCGACCATCGAAGACAAATTTTTATTGTTTCATCAAGTGGCACATTTGTAAACAACGAACAGATATCGAAAAAGCACATTATTTCATTATTATGTTTGTAAGATTTAGCCCAGTCTGCAAAACCAAATGAATCTTTAACTGTATGTTGATAGGTGGATATTGGCTGAAGTATTCCAACAAGGTAAGACGCCAGGTTGTAATTGTACGTGTTCAGTGAGGAAACAATAGGATGGAAGGGGCATCCAGTCCTCTGAACCTTTGGGAGGCCATATAAAACTTACCTTAAACACGTAAATCCTGTGTAAATCGTTTCTACTCTTTTGTTAATGTCAAATATATTTTTCAAAACACCCAGCGCATCAAATCCTTCTTCCCATACAAGGACTGTCTCAACTGATCACAATTATCCAAAATCATTTATAAAGCTAGTTGCTGGGACTGCAATGATTTTTACATTGGGAAAACAAAACGAAGACTTCACGACCGGAAAACGGAACATTTCAAGTAGAGGGCGTTGGGGTTTTCGGTTTTGCGGATTTCGCCAACTTTTGGTGGTTTTTTTTTTTTTTTTCGCATTTAAAAACCGCGGTTTTTCGGTTTTCGTGTATTGTGTGCGGTTTGCGGGTTTTCTCCAATTTAGTCTTTGGGTCTCGGTTTTTGTCAACAATGGTCGCGGTTTTTCGGTTTTTTCTGCCTGATTTCTTTTACCGTTTTTTTCTGGTTTTGCTAAGGAAGTTACACCCCGTAGTCGCGCTAAAACTGTAATTTGCAGCCGTTATTTGGGTCGTAACGGCTGCCCTGCAGACTGTGAAAAGCTAAAGATAACATGAAAGCAAAAGACTATTTCTCAAATATCACGCGGCTGGGATAAAAATTAATATAATATCTTGTGGACTTTGACCATAGAATGTGGAACATCGAGTTTCTATAGCTCAACTGCGAGTTTGTCTCCCCTTTTCGTTGCGGGAATAACATTGCGCTCAGTCGCTCCGTTCACGTGAAATAAAAGCAAATGTGAGTCTGTTTGGTTGTAAAATAAAGTAGTTTGGTTGTAAAATTGGGCTGACATAGTGCCTACACAAATGAAAACTCTGACAATGGCAATAAAAAAGCAACTTCAGAATGTGGTGTTTTTTTGAACAAAAGTAACATAAAATCATTTTATCGTGCAATTTGTTGCTGTAGGTCTGTGGAGCCGATTTACACAAAAAAGGAGCTTTTTAGACTACGATGTGTTCTGCACTAACGATGGAATACGCAAAAAGAAATTCGGAAAGTAAAACAAATTTAGACGTATAAGAGTTAGATAACAGAAAGAAAGATTCTGAAGACTACCGAAGCCTTGTTAGTGAAGGCTTTGATTTCGGTTTTCGGTTTTTAAAGAAATTTCTTGCGGTTTTGCGGTTTTCGGCAATTTTTTGCGCTGTTTTTCCGCTTCTAACAGGCTCCTACGCCCCGAACTCATTGCTTCATCATCAGTAACAACAATCTATTTAGTACAATTGTTCCACCTACATGTAAATAGTCTTTTCGACCACCCTTGTCATATGTGTTACATGTAACATATCCGTTTCAAATATCACGAGGGGGCTAAGAAGCCATGTTGATTTATTTCTGATGCCACTCTTGGCTGAATTCCCACGGGATGGGCTAGAAAAGAGTCGTTTTCTGTCCATCTAATTAATGTACTTACTTTTCGTTATTTCTTCACAGCTTTTCCTCAGTAAATGGCCAATGGCAAAATATATAATGAAGTCCAAAGTCAGGATAAAAACCCATTTACTGACTCTTTCTTACAAATGGGAAAGAGAAATTGCACATACTATTATTACATAATTAACAACTCTGTAAATTTCCACATCATGTGCAGTTTTGTAAGCATACAGAAAACGTTGCAAAAAAGTTAAAAAATATATGCCACTGAATTCATTCACATAGTTCAAGATTATACATTGGATAAACTAGTAAAAACAAAAAAACAGAACAACAAACAAAACAAGGCGGTACTGAGTGACAACCACCGAAAGGAAAGTACAGAATTATTTCTCTCCGAAAAAAAACAAAAGCAATAACAAAAAACATAAGAGACGAAAAAATGGCGCAGAACTCAGTTCGATTTTCGATCGATGTAAACTACTCTACCAAAGGCTTGGGACTCTGCCACGTTGACACCTCACATAGTTGACTAGTACACACTGGAAGCCATGCTACCTTCGAAAGATCACTCGATTTGCGAAGAAACCCAGCCATTAATATACTCTGGCCTACTGCCCTGAAACATTTGTCCACTTCTCAGAAGAAAGGCACTAAAAAGGCTGCTGGAAAATAATTTTTGCCAATCTGCTTCCATGCTAATCCCTAAACTAGAAAACACCAGGAAACGCGAAACCACAACAAATGAAAATTTCGCACAGCGTACAGGCTCGAGTAAGTTCCGAATCAAAGTCAATATAATCAATATTGCATTCTGGCTTGATTTTGTGTTAATTTCCTTTAACTCTTAAGGTCATTCCGCTGAAATAGAACCTGCACTGAGATTTTTGGGAAACTTTTCCTATCGATTTTTTATATTATAGGAACTTAGATTTTGAAATAAAAATGAGGGGTCCCCATGTTCGTTTAGGAGCAAAAGCACCTTGTTTATACCCATATAAATCCTTATAATAGCACCATGATTGTAGTTACGATTGCTTGCTAAATTCACGTT
>Ga0126339_10001271_pt1 | contig 16806 bp, 11 predicted proteins | sample OrbTmetagenome_2_FD_92532 | JGI IMG/M metagenome (GOLD analysis project Ga0126339, IMG submission 92532) | Coral microbial communities from Petempiche,Puerto Morelos, Mexico - Orbicella T R C metagenome | ecosystem: Host-associated > Invertebrates > Cnidaria > Coral | place: Petempiche,Puerto... | reverse complement strand
TGGGTAGGGTGTGTGGTCTGAGAGGGTGTGTTGGTGTTTTTTTTTTTGGTTGGGCCGGTTGTGGGGGGAGGGGCCCCCCCCCCCCCAGAGTAGAGTGGAGGGGGGGGGGGGGGGGGGGGGGGGAGAGAGAGACACAACTGGAAAGAATACGGAGCTTAATTGATGATGACAGTGATGCCATGGACAATGCCCAGTAGAAAAACAGATTACATTTTACCTTTGAATTTCACATTGTGCAGTTCCAGAAAATATCAATACTCCCCTCCACAGAAGGGATTGGAATTTCCTGCGGGGTGGGGGTTCTCTAAGACAAAACATTTAAAGAAATGTATCAAGCTTAATTGGAATTTCCAGAGGGGTGGGGGCAGGGGTCTTGGAAATAATAATAATAAAAAACTCTTCTGTGAGGGCAGTATGGTATTCTCTGGACCTACAAATTTTCCACATCTGCTCAGTACACCAGTAGGTCTAAAAACTTGCTCAAACAAAACATGTAATGCTAGTAGTAAATGCCAAAAGGAAATACAAAACATTGGCCAACATGGCTCATAAAAATTCTCAAAAATATTCAGAATTTGGACATATCACATTTTTGTTTTGTGGAGTGTGGCTACGACATGTCAAAACTTGAACATAGGGATTGTTTTGCTTATCTAATCTTTTTTAACGATGTCCTCTTGGGTGTTGCTGTCATAGTATTCTTAAGCTCCCTAATGAAGCATCTGTACATCACTGTCTATGTCTTAACACCATTTAGCCAACTTCTCGAAGATAGTTTGACAGCTTTTAGTAACAAGTATTAACTTGTGGATTCTTCAGCTTTGTCAGCCTACAGTAGCATTTCTTCCTGCAATCACTTTCTGCATGCAGACAATGTTATCTTCTCTTCGTATTTTTGATTCCAAGGCTTGTCAGGTTTCTGGGAAGAGGCCTGGGAACCAGTATAATCTTTCACTGGGTGCTTGGTCATCAACCCAGGCCATCTCTTCATGAACCATGTGATCCTACAACAAGAAACCAAAACACTCAGAATTGAGGTTTTAGCCGAACCAAATTGAATACCGCCAAATTAGCGTCCAGAAAAAAACATAGGTCATTATCTTGGAAGACAAGACATGAGTGTCCAGATGTCCTGTGGACAGCCACTTTCTAAAGAAAATTGTTTTATTTTTCATATGTAGCCTTGTAAATTGATATGGCATGTTTTGGACAGCCACTTAACAAATTCTGGCTTAAAGCCAGGTGGAAGACGTCACCCATTTAACTTACCAAGATTCGCTTTGTACGATCAGCTTCCCATCCTAAATCCTTCATGATGGCTGAAACTGATGTGTACCCATTGCCCTGAAAAATATGGTCCACCATTTAAGTTTCATCATTGGAAAATCAATCACAAAAGACACCTTGTCAGGATGCTCAGATTACATCCACCTGAGCAATGAGGGCAGTGAAAGCTGCAGAAAGTCCACTATATAAGAAGGAACAATATATAGGTTGCGATTTCTCGCTAATCTTCATGCTAAGTAAATGAGCAGATGGGGTTGCAATTTCAGAAAGTCTAAAAGACCAAACCTGAGCCAGCTGAAGTGCTGCAGCATGATCCATGCTCAGTTCTCCCGGCACTGACTGGACCAGCCGTTTGTTACCAACTGGTAGAATTTGAAAACCACTGCCCATCACATGGAGTTTTTTTATTGCACGTGCCAAGTCATCTCTGCAATGAACAAGATCAAATGAATGCTCCTCACTAAATGTCACTAATATTTCCCAGCAACTTGCTGAAACTAACATCAATGAAATGAATAGAAGTATAACTTCTTTCACTGCTTTGTATCATACATGTAGGGCCTCAAAGGGCCCCAGCTAGCTACATAGCTCTCAGCATGTATTGTGCCTTCTGCACGTGTTGCAGGCCTATATATATATATTTTTAAGGCTTTATTGGGTTTGCTGGACCAATTCTCATTCATTTTATGCTGGAGATCTTGGGTTGCATTTATTCAGTATTCTTGTTTAATATTGTAATACCCACTCAGATACATCTTGTCTGGATTTGCTCGTTTTCAGGACTTTTTTGTGCAATTCGTCCAGTGCCATCAAACCTGTCAAGCACAAAAAATTACAATTTAAACCTTGCAACAGAAATTATTAACTTAAGATTGCTAAATAAATGAGAATTAAAAAAATTAATATTATATATATTGACAAATATCTGCACTAACCTCCATTTCGTGGCCTTGTTGCCATGCAGATCTCAACAATTTGAACACCAAGCTATTAGTTAAAATGGCAAAATATATTAATAATGAACTATTTTCATAATTTTTGTGAATATAGCATTAACACTACTATTGAAAAATACTATAATTAGAGTTGTCTGACGTTTTGATGTTGCTGACATCATTGCCAAGGTACAAAAGACAGTTTTATCGTGTTGTGAATTAAAATTAGTTGAACTAGACAGTATAATAGACATTTATTTTGCTTATTATTTAAAAATAGTCTCTTAAAATGTGTGCAATGAAAGTTTGGTGTTCACATTAAAAAGACAGTGCATTAGACCCAGCAGGATGAAAATTGAGAGTCTCTACACACCTCATAGTAAAAGTCTCCCACACCGAGTAGCTCTGCCCAGAAACCTTTGCTTGCTAAGATATAAATGACAAGCATTTTGTTTGAGACCTGACAAAGTGATGGAAATCTAATTCCTAAGGGTGGCTAAGGGTTTATGCATGGCACCTGATAGGGACTATTGCATAATGCATAAAGATTTTGTGAATTTATGAAAAACCATTGGTAAAAGCAGCTAAAAGTATATGTGAAGCGTGGATTTTATTACAAATTATTTGTGTGTGAAACATGATCACACCCCCTTTTGCTATCTTCATTCCCCTATACCACTTCTTTCAACATGCCAGCAAAGCAACAAAGAGAAACCAAGACTGCACGCCTCTAGGCTGGGAAGTGATGAAAAGACAGACACTGTTGTAGTCACGTATGATTTCGCAGCATCTTGTCATTTGATGCCTCAAACTGCTTCATTAATATTATTAGAAATAACAACTGTAGCTTACTAAAATCAAACTTGACTTCACTTGAACTCATCTTTTTTTAAAAAAATTGACATACATGCCAGTGGGTCGACACCAATGCGAGCACACATCTGTTGAAAGTGACCTCTAAACTCTGGGTTCTTCTTGATTTCCTGTTTGTACTTTCCTGCAAAGTCTTCAAGAGATGACTTGAAGGAATCCAGCTGTTTTCCCATCTAGCAAAACAGACGGTTATGTAATTAATTATAATATTGTAAACTGATGTTGTGAAGTCTCTGCTTGGGAAGGAGGACAGATCTGATCACTTGCTGGTTTGTATAACTGTGTATGTACTCTTTTTATTTTAACTTATTTTTGTTCATTTAATTTCTAGCTGAGTACAAATAAAGTTGTCGTTGTTGCTGTCGTTTGGCAGCAGCTCTGCATTTCTGAAGTTAAACAAAAAATTATCATATTACAAAAACTAATTTATTTTACTTGTGATAGCTGGATGTCTGCTATTTCCGTTCCCTTCGTAGCATACTTTTCCTGAAAAAAAAAAAAAAAACTAGCTCAAAAGTTAAAAAAATAAAGGTAGAATGAATTACGGTCATTCAGTTTGCTCCACTGTTAAATCGCCCCAAGTCAGTTCGCTCCAACCAAAAGTTAGATCGCTCCACACAGGCTAGGCCGAGTTCGCTACCTCAACTAACCGAGTTTGGCTTGGCAGTGGATGAAAGAACGAGGAAAGATCTATTGAGCGAAGTCACTGGATACCAGATTAAGTCTCAACCATTTTGAGTACTTTTGAACTCCGCTACCAGTATTTACCCTCGCAAGACGTTGCCTGTTTATTGCACCAACTCCTCCTGGCCCTCTACGCATCTTGAAACTTGAATTTTCTTCCCTAAGACAACCAAAATTCAGGCATTCCGACAGATGTTTCTCGACGTTTTTCTCGAGCTCCTTTCCGCCATTTTCAGCGGTACTCCATAGGAAGTATAATTCCCATAATGCATATGGGGCAGACGACACGTGCGCACTGACGCTCAGCAAGACAAGATGGCGGACACCGGGGCAGTAATAAGCTTGAAGAAACTCAAGGTATTTTCATTTCTTTGCGAGGTTTAAGTGAGAGCTAGTCGTGAAAAAATAATGTAATTGCTACTATTGCTCACACATTTTTCATAATTTCAGTGTTAAATGCTAACATGCTGCGAAGACGCTTGTTTACAACGAAGTGTGTAATCGTTGAGTTCTGACGGTCGCGGGTTGCTCCATACGTGCTTCAGTTGCTTTCAGTTACGAGCATGTATTCTGGTTTTGTAACATCCATCGGCAGCATCTCATTGAAGAAAGCTTGCCCTGTACCTAATCTACAGTTAAAACCGTGCTTCCTTACCTAGGGATGAAAACATTGACTGCTAAACGACACCATTGTTTTGTTTATCCAGTGTCTCAGCTCATTAACCGAATGACTTATCAAAAATTTTGTTATTTCAAAGGTAGCTGAGTTAAAGAAAGAGCTTGCAGATCGTGGTCTTCCAACCAAGGGCAACAAAAGTGATTTACAAGCAAGATTAGAAAAGTGTCTCTCAGAACAAGGTGAGTGTGGTTTCTATAACAACATAAAGCTCATGGCCTGATTGGCTCAATGCTGTTTTTTTCTGGATATTAAGTTTAATGTACTCAAGTAGTCAGACCTCCCTTCTATAACAGAAACATTTCTATTACCATTTACTCTGTAAAGAAGGTATTGATAATAATTAAATAAATAAATAGTGATAAACATATTTTATTGTCAGGGATTGTTTATCAAGATGAAACCGAAGAGATTGCTGATGACCATGAGTTAGACAATGATGCTGATGACTTGGATGATGACGACGTCACAGAGGATGTGCCAGAGCATTTTGATGATGACTTGGACATAGAAACAAAAGAAAAAGAAATCAACCAGGTGACTTTTTGATGTGGGAAACTTATGGACAGTGTTTTCAAACTCTGGCATGTTCTTGAAATATTTTTTAAATTTAATTCTTTGGTTGACAGTGCAAATCAGTATTATGAGCAGAGGACATGCAGTAAACTAAAGGGTCAATGTGCTGGACTTTGTATCAAGTAGTTTGAGCCGTGGCCAGGTTCTTGTGCAACACCCTTCCCTCTCACAGTGCCTCTCTCCTCACAGGTGCATAGATGGGTCCAGCAAAATGCTGAGAAAGGGATTGGGGAGGGGGTTCACACTGTGATGCAGAAGCCATCCCCCTTCTGGGGAGGGGAGGGGCAGGCTGATAGAAATACTTTAGTTTACCTTTAATATGACGCACATCCTGTTCGTTCAGTCCTGTTATTGACAAGAGGAGAAGGGAATGACTATGAATTCATGTGGCACATCTAACTATTATAGTTAGAAATTCCTTTTTGGGTTCACAAAATTTGTGACTTTTGTGAAGTTTTAATCAGAGTACTTACATTCAATTGGCAATTTTTTTTCCAGGATTTGACGGCAGAAAAAGATGAAAAACAACCACTAGTTAGTCCTGTGTAAGTATAAACCCTGTAGATATGTTTAAAATCTTTATACACAAGTCTGTACAGGTGGTTTTAATTTCATTCAATTATTATATTGTAGCATTGAAGGTCATTGTACTGGACTGCTCCCATAAAACAAACATCAAAATATTTTTGATAATATTGTGGAAGTGTGAACTCTTTTTTTCTACTCTCTTTTTCTACAGTAAAAGGGTGCCCATTACACCCCCAGGAAAAACTCCCAGTCAAGGTACCCTGACCGATGAACAGGTAAATTTATACAATGTATATTAAATACAGCAATTTGGGGAAAGGTTGTCTCATGAAAGTGTCAAGCCTATGTGACAAGATTGAATGGTGGTCTGGGTATTCATTGAGATTTTGCATACCGGTGTAGAGGAAATCTATGAATTTGTATTTTTGTGTGGGAAGTATTAGCAAGGATACATTACATTTGTAGGTTTTCCACTCATACAACCTGTAGCTTTTCTTTCCCTGTTGCATAACTATTAGTTTAAAATAACTTGAAAAGTCAGTGTGGCTGAAAGAACCCAAAGTCTGAAGAAAAAGAAAACCTAAGAAATGACATTTGCCGTGTTTTTGTTTTATCGCATTGAGCATTTAGCATGTGCAGCAGCTTTCTATTTCTACCCATACTAACTTTCAGGATTGTTGCGTGGACTTTTACGCTTTATTCCAACAACCTTTTTCAAAACAGCTGTATGTAGTATTCAGCCCTGTCAGTAAGTGCTGGCAGCTGGTAATTTTGCTGCCAACAGTTAATTACAGTATTTGTTTTCCTCTTCACACTGGAGTTTGCCAATCTGACTGTAATAAATCCACATACATGCATGTCCTTTATTGCTTACTTCTTTTGTTTTCCTGCCTACTATGTACTACACAACATTTTGACAGGGCAGAGCATTCTGCACCAACCAGAAGTATAAGAGTACAATACATGTAGCACTCAATGCATGAAAGTCATTTATTAAACTTAGTTATCAATTAAATTAGTCCTTGAAATATTTGGTTATTTTGTTGTTTGATAGAAAAAGGCTCAAAGATTGGAAAGATTTGGCCAATCTCCCCCAGTGACAGATACTGACAAGAAGCAAGCTAGAGCACAAAGGTCAGTCCTAACATATCACTTAACCCTTAAAATTGTATTCTAATTATTAGCTACCCTATAGAAGAGTTAGTCAACAGGTATGGATGTAAATGGTAGTTAAATAGAAATTTGGTGGTTCATTGAATTGCCATCATGATCATTGTCATTTCCAAATCCCCAACTGGGACACATGGTCTTGCCTTACAATCTCTCTCTCACTGTGATTCTCGGCCCTATGCACAAACCCCAGCATCACACCAACCTTTTTCACCAAACTCTTCCCTCTAGGTAGTGTTCTTTTCAAGGTCTCTTTGGTCTTCCTCTCTGACAACTGCTTAGACCGACACTGCCTGTGCATGTACACTTTGCGCACTGGCTAAGAGTAATCTGTACTCTTGAATGTGATGCACTTGACTGTATCAAGCATTACCACAATTTCAGAGGTCTTGTTTCATTCAATACTAGCTGTATTATTTTATGGGCAAGAAGTTCTTCATCATGAGAAGAAACTGGACTTCGGATGTTTAGTAGTAATTGAGTACTACACTGCATGAAGGTGGTAAATTCAAGGCAGTACAGTTTGATTAAACAAGTTTCATGGATGTTTTTTTCAGATTTGGTTTATCAAGTCCAGCCAGTAATGGAACAGCAAAGAACTCACCAATCATTGGACCAAAGGTAAATTCTAGTTCCACGTATAACTTTGAAAAGACCTTGATTTTGATGGTTGCTGATAACTGCAGTCACATGGTATGTCTTCATGTAAATTTCAAATCATTCATACATACAGTATTCCTATGAAAAATTGTTTCTTTTCCTTAGCCATGGTCAACCTTGATTGACCTCAACCTAGTCCATTCTTTACATTTCTTCTTTGCAACACTAATGAATATATTTATGTATTGAAACTTACCTTCTCTTTAATATGCAGGATGTGGATGTTGAGAAGCTTAAGAAAAGAGCTGAAAGATTTGGTGCAGTTTCCCCTTCGATTGCTAAGGTAAACAATACTTCATTCTCAAGGAAGAGTTAGTGTGATCTAGTGTTGTTACTCGTCATTTAAGAAACTGAGTTTACCTTGTTTATAAGGATAAATGTATTTAAATTCCAAACAAGTACAATTTGTACAAAATATATTTGTTTTCTAAATCCTTAAAGATGATTTCCAGTTCATACTGCACAGTTTCAGCACCCTAATGTTTATAAACATAAAACAACCTCACTCGATAGAAAGTGAATCAATGTTATTTGTTACCAACCACATACCTTATCTTTGAGGCCTTTCAAATTCTTTTTCCAACCGCTTCTTTGACTTTTACAGCTGCAAAGTTGTTTCATCAAGTGATAACAGAGAGAATGTAAAACCTAAAGCTTTACATCCATAATGGTGGTTGACGTAAAACTTTGAATTTACTTCATGCAAGAAGTTGCACAATGTTTATATTTTGTGATGTCATACATGAAACAAAACAAAAGATGCAAACAAACTTGAGAGTGCGCAGTATGGACTGGAAATCATCTTTAAAAGGAAACACACCTTAGAACATTATAAATTGTGCTACTTTGGTTTTAAATCTTGATGATCTCATTCACAGCTTGAAGAGAAAGACAAGTTACTGAAAAGAAAACAGCGCTTTGGTGTTGCTGTAACAGCATCACCTGGAGATATGTCAGAAGTGAGTTTATAAGACTGTAAACATTCCTTGTTTCACGTTTCATTGAACCAATGTAAAATAGCCATTTTTTCTGTGGTAGAAGTCATTGATGTACTTATTAAGTTTCTGCTTTTGTTCTTTGTCAGGCTAAAAAGAAAAGAGCTGAAAGGTTTGGGCTCTGAGGCAATTCTCAAATGGTTGCCAGTCTCACAGAACTAGTTAGTACTGCAAGAAGCTGCCCGATGTTGTGTCCCAAGCATGTCTTTAACACCCAGTGGGTTAATTCACTGCTTTTGTATCGAAAGCAGTAATTCATACAAAAGAAAGACCAGAGGGGACCTTTATAATTTATACTTTAATGTACAAGTGTACAGTGAGCACTAATAATAATGGGGAGAATCATAAAGCCTTGTGTTTACCAATGTCACATGGAAGTCGTGTGAAGTGCTCGAACAAGCTAATGTTTGATGTACTTTCTTGACTGTGGTGATGCATTTTCCATGGAGATGGCTGCTCCATATAGCTGCATGGTGGCTTACATGTGTATCTTGTTATGAATGGCAACAGTAGAGCCTGTGTACCCATGAATGGCTGTTAAATTGTGTCAGAATTTGAGGTAATATGTGAATGATAATTATTTTTTACATTAATCCAATGCTTTATTGAAATCATTTCGATATCAGTGATTATTCTTATTAGTCAGTCAAAGCACTAACAATCCACATAGAAAGTATTATGCATCTGCGTGTGGTAATTCTGAATTAACCAAAGCAGGGGGAAAACCAACATTTTGATGTTTAAGAACATGTATCTCAGATTTCAGTCACAAACTGTTTAGTCAGAAATTTAGGCAGATTGGAGCCTAAGCTGTAACTTGCTTCTTTTTAGTTTAGCTCATTTCTGATCTTACTTTTTACATGTAGTTCTGTCACTTTGCTCATATTCTCATGTCTACTTGAAAGACCTTAATTCACATTGGGGGTGTTTTCTGATTGACTTTTCTTCCTGGCAGTCACCCCTACTTAACAAGCACCTGGGTGTGATCCTGGCAAGAGAGAAAATAGTGATGCCAATTTTTAACTCCTTGGAAGTGGACTACCCTTAAATATGATTCCTACTTCAGACACTTTTCTGGCAAAAGTAGCTTCCTCTTGCTTAAATGTAGACAGTATCAATAGAGTTCTGATCTGTTGCTTCTCAATGTCTCTCCTGTATTCTTTTGATGCACAAGTCTGATTTTACCAAAATGCGGTTTACATTCTTCTTCACTGTGTTTTCCCATACATCTATTTAACTAGGCTGACAACACCAAAAGTGGTTTTGCAAAGAAATTTTACATGCATGGAGTTTTGTAACCAGCTTCTGACTTACACTGACTTACTAATACACTTACCCACTAAAGGAATGTTGCATGTTTAACTTTTCTTTGGACAATTGCTTTAAAGCTCGTTTATCAGTATGACAGATCAATATCACTGCTTGAATTGCTACGTTTCAGATGATTGTCAAATCCTGAGCACTACTTTGTACAGTTGAGATCAGTTGAATAGCATGCATCTGAGGAGGTCACCCACCTTAAACCAGATTGGATTACAATAATTATAATAGATGCTAGTTACTTTGTGAGCAATATTAGGGTTACTGTTTAATGCTTCAGTTTCAAAGAGAGACCTGCATGACTGTTTTCCAAGCAGAAGAATAGAAAATTGTCATCTAGGGGAATATTGTTTTGATGTACTTCCAACTTCTCAAAACTAACCTCGAGAGAATAATTCTGTACTGCATAAAACATGGTGATTGGATCACTGTTCTTATGTAGCTAGCAAGGCAGTGATACTACTGGTACCAAATTCTTGAAGGGCACAGTTAGATTCATGAAGCTCAATCACTGCCTGGGAATCCCAAGATAATGTTTGACTTCTCGAGCAATAAACAAATGATTGGCCTTATTAAGAAGCTAGAATAGCTAACGAGGATGGCAATGGATTTCAACATAGAGAAACTTAAAAAACGCAGAAGTTGAATAGTACTGTACGTAGATGATTTACTGCACAAGGCAGATGTTTCTTTTCACGACGTCTGAAAAAGAAGGCTACATACTTACATTATTCAAGTAAACATATCATGCTAAACGTTTGGACATGCTTCGACAGGTTGTATGTCTGTTTGGTAGCTGTAGTTTGAAAGGTTTTTAAAGGAGTGTTCTAGGTAATATCTTCCCAAGGCAATATATAAGCCAGATGTTTTCCTTTTAGTTGTTGAGCCAGTCTTGTAAAACTGGTGGAATTTTTCACTTTGCAGTCGTGTCTTATGTGAAACATTGAGGATATTTTAGTCCCCCATAAACAGATCATTACCTCCAGAGATGCTGTCGACAATTCACTTTATTTTACCATTTCTGAGGTTTAGGTTTATAACATTAACGTTACGTAATTAGATATCCACATTGTATTTCTACGTTCACCTTCACTCTACGTGCATTGTCATGCGACACTTTAGAGGAGAGGGAGTAAGGGCGACTCTAGATTGTGTTAGATAGCTTGAATTTTTCAATTGTATTTACGATTTCTATGGAATAATAAAAAAAAATACTTTCCCAGTCTGAATGGTATCGTTTTTGTGTGGGATACCTATGGTATTCCACAATATTGTGATCGGCTCGTGTCCGTTAATGCAAATGAGGTATCCCACACATGTACCCTTGGGGTACCTATTCTCTTTTTTTTTTTTTTTGGTTGGGGGGCGGGGATACTTTATTCTGATTCAGAGTCAGACTGATCTGTCACAAAAATAAAAACAAAACAAAAACAGGCTCTGCCCTTCACGTCAAGAGTCACTTCACAATCTCGTTGGAGAACAATTTACACGGTGTATGCATCATGCTCTCGACACGGATTTTTTTTTTACGTCACGGCCCGCTCTATAGGCACAACGCAACAGATGACAATGTTGTATTACCCAGTGCAACTTACAACCCGTCGTTTACGATTTGATAGCACTAACAGTTTCCGAGGAAGTAATCTTAACAAAATGCCCACATGAACCATAGGTAGAAATGAGAAAAGCGTTCGACTATCTAGATAAAACTACACTTTATTCTCTCGGGTAAACGTGTCGTCCTTGGCAAATTCTCGTAAAAATGCCCGAAGAGTTATCGCACAGACGTCAACGCCGTTTGTATCACTATGAAACGTCGCAGAGCAATATCACTGTCAAAACCCGCGGGTTCGGGACGGGATTGTGACTCAACTGTATCCACTTCTTTGTAGCCGTTCCCTTAGCTGCTGTTTTGAGCTGGAAATTTAGCACATCGCCTCTTTCCACAGCAGGTTCGTCGACTATTAAGTTCCAACTCTTCTCACTTCCAAAGACGTCTTGATATTCATGCCCGCCAACTCGGCCACAAGATAACGGAAGACGTAAGGGAAAGCTAACAGCTGAATGTGTTCGCTGCTTTCACAAGTTTTGCAAGTCCACTTCCGTTCTCTGTGCGCAGCCGCAGCTGCCAACTCAACGGCAGGTTTATCCAGGAGAGGAGAGAGTATACTGCCACACTTAGTACACACCTGACCCTAGAGGGGAGGAAAGGGTCATTTGGTCAGACATACGTGAAGTCCTATCTTTTGGTTCATCACGCAATCTTTCTCCGAAGATTGTGTGACCAGCCCTAGGAGCCTACCTGAAGGCTGAAGGGGAGACTAGATTTCGGCAAAGGAAGTAAGTTACACTGACGGAAGATATACTAAGATATTAGACAATTCTTACCACTGTTTTGTCTGAGCAGTTCATGAGTCGATCTTGCAACAGAAACGATGTACCATGCGCCAGGAGGGCGTCCCTTTCCATTTCACCAAACCGAATGCCTCCATGTCTTTTACGACCCTGAAAAGTGAACGTGCGAGTACTGTCAGCCGTAAATGTATGTAATCACAATTTGCCTTCAACAGTTTACAGTATTAGCAACCTGAGTGGTGGTAAGGAATTCGATCAACAAGCGCGATCCGGAAAAAAGTCCGCAAGAAAATTAGAGGCGAGCCGTAAAGTAATGGCAGTTATTTTCCCGCTTGATTCTCTTGCTTCTCGTTCAGCAGTCTGACAGTTAAGTGGACTGTCTGAGGTCTGGGCGGACAATGAAGAAAGGCAAAACAAGCGAGAGAGACGAACAGAAAACGTGAACCACAATCATGAGGGGATTAAGAGAAGCTTCCTTCTATCCAGCTCCCTCACGGTCGTCCTTTCCGGGCGGTTCTCTTCTCTCCTATCCGCGCGTAGAATACATCAGTGTAAGTACAGTGAGTACAGTAAGTACGGTGCAAACCATTTTGTTACACCAAGGTCCTACCCAGTATCAGACTGTTGGCGTTATCACGTCGACCAATGAACAGGCTGTGTCTCACAATAACAACCAATAAAACACTGGTTGAAGTCACGTGACACATTGTCCATAGCCAATCAGATGACACGCATAAAGTGATGTCATCACTTACTGGTGACTTCAGATGATAGAAACACAAACGGATAAAAACTGTTACCTGCACTGGCTGATGAGTTAGTATGTCTATGGGGCCTGTTGTCCGAACCTGAAAAACGATCAAAACAATAATTCCTTGCAGTGTGGCGCAAATCTAGAACCCTTGTAGCGCACGATCTGTTACGATTAGTTGCGCTTAAAACCCATCTGTTCAGCTAAGTACAAATGCCATTCCAGTGTCAGACACAAGTTTTTATCAAGCTGACTGCTAAACAAGAAGAGCCTGTGAATGACAACCAGTAAAACACTAGTCGAAACCACGTGACACAACTGTGAGAGCCAATCAGATGACACGCATAACATGATGTCATCATTCACTGGCGCGAAACCTCTCGACAACGAAACCAAAAGCGAGTACAATGGGAGCGGAGGGAGAAGGCTTTATTTTACCTGATACTTGTCTGCCACCATGTGCCTCAGTCGCTGATAGTAAACTACTCCAAAAAAGATGTCAACTTCAAACTCACGGCCGTCCGTGCCACTGTACATTCGTTCTGTGCCGTAGTAATTGTACCCGGCTGAAAGACCAAGACTTGAGTTAATGTTAAAAACTATCTCCAGCTTGGTCAACGCTCAGATATGTTCACTCAAAATTCTACAAGGATTTTCGTCGCGAAGTTAAATGGTTTCCCAATGTTTGACCCGCCCTCAGCACTCTGATCGAGCATTGTGCATGAGGAAAAATGGTTAATTTTTTGCTTCCAAGTAAAATTTTCACGATAATGTAATATATCGTTGGTTGAAACCGCTTTGTCTTTTAGCCCGGGTTTAACGAGTCTGTTCTCAAACGACCCCCTTAAAATCAGGCAAAGATTTCGCGAGCAACACAGTGGTTTATCGAGTGCGTTATACATCTGAGTTCATGTCTAAGCCGTCCTCTGCTAACCAACTACAAGAAACCACCGAATTCTAGCGGCGAAAATTAGCTGTTTCCACCTAGACAAATTCAGCAGAAGGAAAAACCATACATTGTGTCAAGAGGTTTCCAAAGTAATCAATAGCAGGATCCTCTTCTGAGAAGGTAAATGGTGTAGCATCATACGCTAGTCCATTGAGACTGGCGGATTTACCAGCCATACTCTCTATCATCATACCTGGACAAAAGAAAAATATAATTTAAATATAAGCGGAACCACGAAAATCGGAGTAATGCACCCAGCCTAATGGGTAATATAGACTTGTAAAGAGACTCGAGGCTGACCCCAACACATAACCACATTTACGGGAAATGACGGTATGTTTAGACTGATATTTTGACAAGGTCCAGTTCAAACTTGGCTGTGGTGCTTGTGTTCAGGCTTTACCTGTAGTCATATAAATCGGTGTCATTGTGCTCTGATGACACCCATTTTTGAGAGATCTTTCCTTTTGCATTCAGACTAACGAATTGCTGATTTTTAAACCATTTTTAACAAACTAATTTGAATTCAAATCTGTAGTAAGAACATAGGTTTTAGAAGAGTTCTTTGGGAGCAGATCCGAGACCCCCTATGTGGCCAAGGCCTTGACCAATTTTGGCCGGTAAAAATTACTTTCAAATTGAGCGAAACCTGAAAATAATAGTTTACTGAGATAAAAAAACACCAAAGAGATGATAACAAACCATAAAGGAACAAGGATGGTTAAGGATGGAGAAGATTGAAACGGATTACAAACGACGAACTTGAAAAAATTAAGCTAAGCTTTCCAAGATGCGCAAAAAGCGCGACGTAGCTGTTTTAAGTGTTTGAGCCCTTACCGATTGTCATACGAGAGGGAAAGCCGTGAGGATTAAATATGATATCTGGAGTCATGCCTGATTCTGTAAAAGGCATATTCTCAATTGGCCATTTCTGGCTGAAAAGAAAAAAAAATACAATGAGGATAAAATATTCCTAAATTACTGACACTTAGACCTCCCGTAAATTGAATACTGAAACCCTTTAGAGAGCCTTTGCGCAACATGATGCAAAAAGTTCCAAACAGGCGCAAGTGAAAAATATTCAGTGCAAACACTGTGATACAGCAGTCGCCTTAAGAACTGATTTACTTGGCAAAGAAAGACATACCTACAAATTCCTTTCTGTCCATGCCGACTTGAGAACTTGTCTCCAATAATTGGGTTCCTCTGAAAATAATACGTCAGATTATATGACAATTAGGTCGTTTTACATTTCATTCCGTGATTGTTTTTGAGCAGTACTTTCATATGGTTCTGTGTATTACGCTGCACAAAGGAGTTCAAACGTTTAAGTCTCCGCATGAAACCCTAGCTTGTGGCCATTCACATGAAACTTTCATATGGTACTGTTCATTATGCTGTACAGAGTGGTTCAAACATTTCAGTTTGCGGATTAAACCCTAGTGTGTGACCATTCAAATGAAAGCTATTAAGCTGTACTTTCACTTAGTACTCAACTGTTCATAATGCGATACAAGGTGGTTGTGACGTATGCTACTGAGAAGTGGTACTGTGCGTCAAACGAAATTATTCGTCATACCTGTATTCTTAATTTAATAGCAACTTTTTGGAGTGAAGCAGTGCCGTCATCATTTCCAAGAATTTTTACCTAAAAAGGTAAGATAACAAATACAGCTATTCATTTTGTCTACAAGAATTGGAAAAGACCAACATTACTTTAACCGCTCGCCACTCGCATTTGCCAGAGTACCAGACACCTCAACATGCAGGCATATTTTCTGTATTTTTATACAACCATACAGAGCTTTGAATTAAGGTCGACACACTCTAAGGGACAAGTTGAGGGGCCATGAAGCGGGAATATGTTACAGCAACGGTTGTCCCCGTGTGACATGCCCGTTTTTGCAAAAAAGTTATTGTGCAGAAACAACATTTTGACCCCGCAACATGCTGCATAAGATCCAGCTGGTTTGAATCCGTGCATCGAGGCAGGGGCAAAATGAACTCAGTTTTCAATGTCGAATGGTATATACAGCTCTAGCAACCTGTCCCCGCTACAACATAGAAATAAACCGTATTCACTTCGTGTACACCAGCTCGTGCACTGTCACTGCTAGATGCATCCTATGCGTACAAACAAAGGAACTTTTCCTCTCTTCACATTCCTGCATTATGTTCCCTAGTGTGTGCCGAACTAAACACACCAACAAATGAGAAGTCTGCTACTTACATCGTCAACAATCGCGCTTTCCAAGCTGCTGTATTTCTTGATGTTTACTTGACCAGTATTGTCGTCAATGTAACTGGGATAATCGAAGCAGTGAATATTTTAATTAAGAGACAGCTGACTGATCCTAACTCTAGCCCTAAGGAAGATGGCACTACTTAAACTACTAACGACTGCTTTATATACTCTCTTAGAGATTCAGTCCCTGCCAACCAGCGAATTGTCATAATCGTAATCCCGCTCGAAAAATGTAGCGTAAAAACTCATTTTGCGACAACTAAACGGAAACCGTTGAAAAGCGCGCAAAGTTTAGGATCGAAACTAACCAATCGACAAATGGCAAAGTTTCCTGAGAGGTGTTGGGTTTTCAATTTTGTTAAGATGCGTTGTTCGTATTCTTCAATGCTAATGGTTTATTTGAGAAAAAGATCGCCATCCTTTGTTCTCAAGTAACGTTCTGATTGGCTAAATCTTTTCAAAGTGGCTCGGTTAGAGTAGTCACACTGTAATATTTGCCTCGAAGTTCTAAGTTCCATAATGATGTAGGTTGTAACTTATATCTTGAACGGCAACGACACAAGATTGAAGGTGCTCCACACCACAGCGTTATAGAACAATATTGTAAGTCTCCGTAAAATAGCTCAAAGAGTTTGTTTATTTTTCAGCCAAACAAATTTCCTGAATTATTGACAAGCCTCCACAAAGCAAGTGATGCTAATAACTGACCAGTATCGGACTTGACGTCTTATCAGGTTGACCGAGAGCAATTACGTCACGTGAATAACAACCAATAACACACTGACTGAGATCACATGACGCG
>Ga0126339_10001270_pt1 | contig 16812 bp, 6 predicted proteins | sample OrbTmetagenome_2_FD_92532 | JGI IMG/M metagenome (GOLD analysis project Ga0126339, IMG submission 92532) | Coral microbial communities from Petempiche,Puerto Morelos, Mexico - Orbicella T R C metagenome | ecosystem: Host-associated > Invertebrates > Cnidaria > Coral | place: Petempiche,Puerto... | reverse complement strand
TTTGAATATTAAGAAATAATTTTTAAACATTTATTATTTCTCAGAAACCGTCTCCTCCTAAGAAGACTAAAACAAAAGCACGACCAAAAGTGACAAATAAAACAGGTTAGTTTAATTGTACTCATACAGTTTTATTTTGTCCATCTCAGAATTTACTCGCTCTTAACCTTGTTCCCCTAGTAGACATAAACTCTACATTGACAAATTAAAACTGTAAATTCTATCTACATGTAGAATCTGATAGAACATTTCTGTGGGTTTTATCATTCATGCCACATTAGTTTTCATGGTGATCTTTTGAAAGGAAGTGGCTTGTTCTCATACGTTGAACAGTGATAAAAACAATGATACAATAATATAGTTATAAAGTAGTCATAAAAAGGTTGAAATGTTGAAGAAACATTTCCATGATTTAAATTATTATTGTAAGTTTCTCTTTCTTGCAGAAGCCAAATCTGGAAGGATGCAAAAATCTAGAAAACGAAAACCAGAAAAAGAAAAGAAAGAGGTTAATGGATATGTAGAAGTCAAAATGGTAGGTTAAAATAGTTGGATTGCATGCACTTGATATGCATTTTCAATTAAAAGTCTTATCAAGTAATTTAATTTAGAAGTTATTCTCAGATTCTATTGCCGGTATATTATTTCACAAACAGGAACCTTCTCCTCCTAAGAAGACTAAAACAAAAGCAAAACCAAAAGTGACAAATAAATCAGGTTGGTCTTCTACTCTTTTACAATTTTATTTTTTTCCATCTCAAAATTTACTCACCTTGTACATGCATTTGTGCATTTGGGTATTCAAGTGCATGATCAATGTATGTAGCATACATGTATTACACATGCTTTACACACATGCTACAATCCCTTTGACCTGTACTGTAGATTTGCCATGACAGCATTCATTCTCACTTTACCCAGCCCTGTAAATGGGCAAGTATTTGAAAGAGCAAGCATACAGACAAGAGTAATTTATTCGTTTGCCTTTTGCACAGTAAAGCCTTTAAAGCATGGTTAGTAGGTCTTGGTGCTTTTCTTTTGTTTCTGTAGCAAGAAGTGGCTAGAGGTATTTTTACTCCTCCCTGGATGGGATTTGTCAGTTTATACCAACAATTTGCCTGTAGCCATTTATACTCCAGGATGGATAGAGGCACTGTGAGAGTAGTGTGTTGTCCACAGACAAGTTACTGTAAGCCCACCAGGTCTCAAATCTGGACTCTGGCACATAACCATTTTGCAACAGTGCTCTTTACAATGACTTAATATTCACCTGAAATATTCTTGGTCGCAGAACCCAAAGTGAGAACTCAGTGGCCTGGCCAAAATGTAGTGAACCAATTTTTTGCCTTCTTTCCCTCTCTATAGAAGTCAACAAGAAGAAAGTTGTTCAGAAACAAAGCAGAGTCAAAACACCCAAAGTGAAGGTAACTGACTCAAATCCTCTAGACAACACAATGAGCTTGTCATGTCATTTCTCCTTTAAAAAATGACAAGATGTCAACTAAACAAGTGACAAGACTATAAGGAAATTTTCAACACAGGGAATTAGAACTTATTATCTTCTTGTACAATTTTAACAACATGCTCGAGTTACCTTTTCCTCATAATTCAGAGTACGTTTTGCACCATCACACCACCTTGTGCTCTTTGTGCCAAGCTGTCAGGCTAATATTTCGAGATATTTTGTTGCAGTCTGATCGCCAAATATACAAGTTTCCTCCTATCCACACACTTTTTGGGCTTGTCATGCAATCTTTCCTTATCTTTGTATGTCACGCAAACTCTCCTCCCACGTTTATGTCATGCAATATTTCTTTCCCAATGTGCATGTATGTCACGCAATCTTTCCTCCCCTTGTGGAAAGGAAAGATTTTTATGACAAGCCTTAAGGGGTCTGTGGTACCTAATGTCCATTTGAGAGGCCCTTGGCTGGTGTTAGGGTGAGGTTGAAAACGTCCAATGATATTTCATTTTTTTGCTTATGTTATTGGTGTGTTTCTTTCATTCAGCAGAATGCACCTGTCAGGAGAAGTCTACGTATTAAAAAAGAGAGTGACAAGTAGATATGGAACAGTCTGTTTAACTATATGTAACTTTTAACTATAACATATATAATAGTGTGTTTTTAAACTTCTAGAGTGACACAATGTTACAATTCATAGTCTGGGACGGATCTATGGGGGTTCGGGGGGTTTGGTTGAAAGCCCTAAAGTAGACAAAATGAGACATTATAACGCGCTAACTTGGCCCGAGAAAGCGGAAATTTTCTGGGGGAAGATGCCCCCAGACTCCCCCACTGGCAACAGCCTTTGGTAAATGCATGTGGAGAAAAAGTAGAACAATGATGGTTATAATGCGGTCCATAACGTTAACAAAACCCAAAGAAACAATTAGGTGTACAGACGCGACGTGTCTGTCAACCTAACACTGGCTCGTGTGCTGTACAAATAAACTAAAACGCTTGGAGACTTTGTTTTGTGATTGTTTTAATTAAATACTGCTGAAAATGTGTATTTACAGTATTCCACATTGTCATTCTTTTACCTTCATCTGGCTAAAAATGTCCAACTTCAAATCTTCCTTGCCGTTTAACAGAGATATAAAACAAAAAATGTCACCCTTGGGACGGCAAGAAGCTGGCCGCGTCCGCTTAATAACGGTGGCCATTGAATAGAGGTTTTTATTACAGTGTATAGCTGACAATTTTTCTGGGACTTTGGCCACTGGCCGCCAAATAAAGGTTGGCCGCTTAATAGGGGGCTGCTGAATAGAGGTTCGACTGTATAACCTATTCATGTTAATTTTATGAATTATTAGTAATTCCCTTATGTAATAGATGCCTATATATTGTTGCACCACTACTATCTATCATACTGATCCAAAGTTACAAAATCTTCCCTTAACCTGGTCCTTACCTAAAAACAATTTAATTTTCGAAGAATTTTATATTAATTTGGACAATTTTGCTCTTCCATTTATTCTAACATAAGTTCCATTTATGTAGCATACACGACAACTCCAGCATTTAATTTTCTATGGTCAAGGTGCAATAGAAGCTATATACCGATTTTCCTTGTTGCATTTGCTTGAGATACATTAGCAATAGTGTGAATAGTTAGCCTTGTATCTTATCAGTCCAAAATATCTCAGTATTTCTTGAAAGCTCTGTACTGCTTCGTATATGTCGTGGGTGCAATTTTGCTTTGATATCAACAGTTTATTAACTGACTATAATCTTGTATTTATTTTTTTACTCAAAACTTGATGTTGATGGAAAATGTGTAAATAAACTTGGTGGGTATCTTAAATCAGTATAATTTTACTTGTATACTAAGGCAAATACTGTAATCTGATTGGCTGAGCTATCGTACACTATCAGCCATTAGTCTGCGGTGGCTGTAGGTCGTTTACGAAATGGCGACGTTTTCTCGTTTTCCCGAAGTTTCGGAAGAACAGGTGTCTTGACTTTAAAAAGTCGGAATTGTAAAAAAAAAAATGATGCGCGCGCGTACAGGATTGCAAATTTCAAATGACAGTATTCAGTCCGAGTAATTTTCTTAAAGTGTGAGGTTTAATTCTACGTACAGAAATAATTTGAAATTTCGGCCTCATCAAATATCTCGAGCTCATAGGAGAGACATAATTCCATTTTTCCCTAACGATGATACAACTACCATCCGTCTTGTGAAACGGTGTGAATCATAAATGCTTCAGAATTTTAGTTCAAGCTCTTGTTGGAGTGGGTTTCAAGAGAGTGTTTATATAAGTAGCACCAAATTAATCCCATTAGTCAATCACAGCGAACGTAAACGACACAATGAACCAGTAAAAACACAAAGCACCAGACCAGCAGCATTAAATGACCCTTGTCAGCCTCCGCCATTTTCGATACTATCGAAATTTTTAATATTGCATGGTGAAGCGAAACCTTATTGCTTTACTGTAAGTTGTGTTTCAGAAAGTATGTTTAATTGTCTTTAGTAGTTTCACAGTAAGTTTATACAATAGCCAAACTCTCGCATGTAAACAAAAACAAAGGTGTAGCTGACTAGGGCCCTGTAAGCGCGAAAAAACACCCGACGAAGCAGTCATTGATTTTGGTTTAAAATTTGATTGGTCGAGAAAGTGGTGCGAGTTTCCTTTTTCCCAAGACGTTCAAAGGGACTGGAACGAGCTCCCAACTGATGTACATCTCCATCGCCGGCAACGGTTCAAAAGACGCACGCGTACACCTCACCTTTGGCGCGAATTTTTTTCTGACGCGAATTTTTCAGGTCGAGAAACATTAATTAGGCACGCTTAGGCGATTGCTTGTTTGTTTTTAGATACCTTGTTAGAAACAACACAAACGGCTTTGTGGATGGTAGCTAAAAAACACTTCTCAGTTTTTCAAGCTATACGTAAAATGCAAATTGTCATTCAAAAAAATTCCTCTTCTGCTCGTGACTGGACAGTGCGAATAATGCGCCAATAATATTCAAACAAATTCAACAAAAGTGCCTCGAAAAGCGTGAGAATGCTGCTCGCGGCAAATGCTGTGACGTACTCGTCCGCTATTGGGTTCGATTTTTAATTAATCCATATTCATGACAAATTGTAGTTTGCTTCATTTCAAACAGTTCGCGGCCGTATTAAGACGTAAACGGAGTGCTGGAGTTTCTGATGGCAATCGTTTTGACCAGGGACCGAAGAAACCACAGATGTACTTCATCAGACTTCATCAAATGTAAAGCAAAGGTAAGCAACAACAACTTATCACGATTTTGCTCTAAATTAAGTTTCTAAGATAGAAGAAACGAGTTTTAAAATACCGTTACAGCTTCCACGTGGCTTCGATGTTTCGCCTTAGGAGTTGACTTATTCTCACCACGATTTCTTTGCCCCCAAAAAATACCAAAAGAAAGAGAGAATTAACTCTAAATGTGTATCTGTTGAGAACGTTTTAAATGTTATTTTCGTTTCGTCCTTAAACGTGAACACGAATTATTTCCAAAACATCCACACCTTGAGTTCAATAGCCATTTTACTGAACGGTCTTTGAACTAGGACATAAACAGAAATGAAAGCGCAGTGTTAGATGCTAAACAAGAACTTTGAAAATAATTTTCTCTGTCCGGCCGTTATCCACATTTCAAAGTTGTTTTCCCTTATCGAGGGACTGCAAGTGTGGAAGTTTATACACCATAGCGGAACCAAAATATTTATTTTTATTTTCTCAAATGCCAGTCCGTGCTGTATACCACACATTTTTTTGTCGTTACATTGTGCAATTTCCTAGCCCTGTAGCTAAATTTCTGCTTTTTTTTTAATTTACAGACTGAAATCTTGAAGGAATGGACAATAAAGGATCAATAAATGATCAAGCACTGTAAGAGCGTGGTAAAGATAAGTCGAGTGTATAATAAAAACACTAAGATATTCCGACAAAAATGATGGTTAACATTTAGGGCGCATGAAGCAGATATACTTGTGGCCAAAATTACTAATTAAGTGATTTGAGTGGTATCATGGAATTTCTCTGTTGTCAAAAAAATTGAAACTAGCTGAACGAAATCTAGCGAAGGTTAAGAATAGTCAAATTTTGTTTCAAATTTCGCGCAAGTCGCTGTACAATGAGAGATTTGAAATTTCACGCCCACCATCTTTGTCAGAATGATTTAACTTTGAGTCGTCCAAATTCACTCTCGATTTCACAAACACGAACTTTTCACTTTTCTTTGTATTGATTTTTTTTCTCGGAGGCTCGAGTACATATATTTATTTTCTACTGGTCGAGACAAGGGGAGGTCTAAAAGATTCCGAAAACTTCCAAAAATTGGAGAGTGATGTGGTTTGACCCAAAGATCAATGCTGTTTTAAAGTGGCACTACAAAGTGGTCCAAATTGAAAAACAAGATGCTCGCAAATACGGGATTGAATTTTCCCTCCTAGCTTATTTCGCCTCGTCGATTGGCCCAACAAATTAATCAAAATACTGGCATTTGTTCTCGCCAGACTTTCTCTTTAGTGCTACTTTGAAGCTGTATTTCTATGCGTCATTTAGCTATTGAGAACAGAACATTGGTTTATTTAACGGAGTCTAGCACAATTTACCTAAGGAACTTTTTTCCAACGAAAAATGTTTACCCTAATTGTCTTGGAAAAGGCCAAGATGGGACCGGGATTGGATGATGCTGCATATTAATAATTTTTCTTTTCAGTATTAGAAGGTTTTTGAGATAACACAAATAGCAAATTCTCAGAAACCATGTTCTGTTCTCGTAGTATTTTAAGTTTAGTACTCAAAGCAATGCCTGGTTCAATCGTTTTCGAGTTTGTTCGTCAAATTCTGCAATCAACATTTCATTGTAAGCACAGTCTGACCAAAATATTAAACAGACTACGTACACAAAACATCATTTTTGATATCGAAGTTTTAGTTAATCTTAAACAGGAAGGTAGCGCACGATAAACGCAGAAGGCTAATCTGAGTTGCAATTGATCAATCTTCCAAATTTGCGTTTTGTTTTGACAGATTTCAACTCAAATTAAAGGAAACATCGACACAATTTGATATACATTTTATTCATCCATACAAAATTCTGCTTTCGTTTCATATTTGTTCGCGGTCTAAATGTTTGGACAATTATTAAGAGCTTTCTCTACAAGTTGAGAATGAAGTTGATATTGTATGACAAAAATTCGGTCGTAAAATATATCGAAGTTTGGGTAAATTCGAATTTGGCGCCAACAACGCAGACTACTGTCGGTGATAATTGTCAATCGAAATTCTATGTTCCATTCCTTGTAAATAAACCAAAAATTTTTTGTGAACTTGTCGAAGAACTGACAAGTGGAAATATAAAAAACACAAATACAAATTGGAAGAAAGGAGCAAACTTAAAATTGTATCATAAAATGTTAGTTGGTCTCAACAGTGATGAAACTTCATGTGCGCCTTCTGTTTAAGATATTTCAATTTTATTTTTAACTCGTAAAATTTCACGAGCAAGTTTCGGCGTTTGTTAGACAAGTTGAAGGTTTGCAAATTTTGAAACTTTTGGCCATTTAACAAGCTTTTCACGTGTTTTTCACGCAATGTATTGGGGTGCTGTTATTCTGTTTCAAATTTTCGTTTGATGTAAAAAGTTATTGAAGAGTTGTATGATTTCCAAATTCCAATTCGACCAGGATAGAGGACCCGCGTGAAAACCAGTTAAGGCTGATGTGCTTCCTCTCTGAATATTGTAATTTATTATTTTTATTTACAGCTTTTTCTTTTCAATTTTCTGGAAGACTTAACACGAATTTAGTAATTGACTATGTAGTTTCCAAAACAACATTTGAATTTTGAGTTGTCGGTTGGCAATACTCCGTTTTAACGAAATTATTCGAACAATTTTGGACATTTTGAGCTGATTACTTTTTTTATTTGCCAAATCAAACGCACGTATTTATGTTCTCTGTTTACATAAGAGGGAATTTTCCAAGTTGGACCGACCTAAGAACCAGGCATTGTATTTTTGAGTACTGTATATTGCTACACAGTGGAAGAGAAAGGAGCGATACATCTTTTTGAATCGAAACCATTTCATTTTGGCATTCGCGGACTAAATATTAGGAATTTGCCTTTGGGGCTTAAACTTAAAGTCGAGTATTGTTAGACTACCTTTGTACGGACTAATTCTCGCAAATTTGCATGCAGTAAAGGTATTTTAATTTGAACACGAAAGATGTTTCGCTCCTTTCACTCGTAGCGTGTAGCTTTTTAGCTACTCCTGGACAACATGGCGAGCTTTACACAGTCGAAGGTTAATACTAAATCAAAAATAATCTGTTTGGAGAGTTTTCCCTGAAAAAGTACCGGATATTACATAAATTGGCGTAGTTTTAGATAATCTTCATTCTTTTTCGTTGAATTTGTAGCTTGCTATGTTGTCTAAGAGTTAGTTCAGTTCGCGTAATTTTTTGTCATTTTGATCGAGTTACAAACGTGGCACGAAATACAGTGTTTGTCTGTGGAATCTGATCTCGAATAATTTCCGTAAAATTTCATTTCTGAAATATAAACGGTCTGTATTCTTATGATTACTGGCAAAAGATGTTACTGGTGAAGTTTGACGGTTGTAGATTTGTTGGAAAATTGCCGTAGTGTTTCAGTTCCCGTTTGTCTATGAATTTCTCGTGAATTTTGATTTGGGTTAAGTAAAGACAAATGAATCAATTACTGGCAACAGAACTGTGCACTTTAAAGCAAAGCTACATCGTTCCAACTTGATCAGTGAAATCTTATGTCAGTTGTCTTGAGTTTACAGTCTGTAGATATTTCAGAAATGAAATTTTACAGCAATCATTTGATATCATATTCTCGTACAAACTCTGTATTTCCTGCCATGTTTGTTCCTCGTACAAAATGGCCGAAGAATTCGCGAACTGGTTTACTTGACATAACCTCGTTCAAAAAGACAAAATATACTTGGTAGAAATTGGCCAAAGATTTTTATTAGAAAATTTGTCGTGATTTAAACTTGGACTTGCACTCAATTTTTTTCTGATATTTTTTGTACGAGGCTATGTTTAAAATATTTTTGGCGGGAAATTTTCAGGGAAGCCATTTTGAATTTTTTTGCCAAAATGTTGTCAGGGGAAACGCTGTGCAAATTTTTCCAAATTTTCCCGCCAAAAGTCTTAGTATATATAGGGCAAATTTTTTGATGACACCTTTGTAATTAATTTAATTGAATTTCTATTAACTAATTAAAGAATATTAGAGATGAATAAAGTTAATTAAGAGACAAAAGCACTTGTCTGTTTATTGTTGTTGAAATATACAATTAAAGATTACTAAAAAAGATGAGAAAGGAAACAGTAATGGTTGTTGTTATTTTGACTTATATTAATTACAATACTGAATAAGTAAAGCAGTAGACAACAAGCGAATTCAATTCTATTAAGGATATAATCCACTAGGCTTAGAATGTTGACTTTAATTTTTTTTTTTTTAAAAAAAATCGGCGCATGCGTATTTTGGGCGCCTGTATTTTTTCCAAGTTTTTTGGCGGGAAAATTAAATATTTTTAAACAGAATTTACAGCAAGTATAGTGAAAAAATAAAAAAGCGGCACATGCGTATTTTGAGCGCCCGTATTTTTTCTAAGTTTTTTGGCGGGAAAATTCAAAAACTTTGAACAGCGTTTTAGAAGACAATAATTTTGAAAAAGATTTTCAAAAAACTTTATTTACTAAATATTTTTAAAAAATAAAATTTTATGCTTCAAGAAATTTGGTAGTCTTATAAAAGTCTTACAATTAGTTTCCACTATATAGATATTGCCAGTCTTCAACGAAAAAAGTAAAATAAAAAATTGGCTGATGAACTTTCTGAAAGTAGTTCAATTTTGTTATGAAACCCGTGAAAAAAATCAAGGACAATTAGAATCTTGCTGGTTTTCCTTTACTAAACTTTCACAACTGAATACCGACTAGCATTAAATTTTGCTTCACGGGTTTTCTCCGTAGTTCCTAGCCTAAACGAAATATTGTCAAAGCTAAAACTATATCTTTCACTCTGCGCGAAGGTGCACTATAAACATTGCTACTAAATTCTAAACATAGAGCTTTGTAATTGTAAAATAGTAAACACAAGCGAAGTCTTAATAAGTTTTTACTTCATACGAAATCGTCAAAGTAGCGTGTATATGTCCGAATATCCTAGTACAAAATGTCTCCTACTTATTTCCAAAAACATTACACCAAAATCGAACATCATCTCAATGATTTTGCACCAAAAACTACAATTTCTGACCAGAAATCTTTCGTTAAATTCTATCGACCATAATTACAAGCAAGGACACGGTTTACGAATTTGCATTTGTTTCACAGCAAACAATATTTGCATTTCCCTCTGGGACAAATTCCTTCGTGAGACAAGATAAACGCGTGAAAAATTTCTTTCTGAATATAAACACCAATTGAATAATGAAATTAAAATGTTTGTTTTGAACGTTATTTACATGACACAGTCTAAAGATTTTACCCTTACAAGCTTGAAATATGAAGAAGCGGACAAACACTTTGTAACAAGATTATTTGCATCAAATAGCAAACTTCTGTGCGACTGTTTTAAATTTGTCCTCAAAATAAATCACTTCTAACAACACCAAATGTCGAAAAAATGTTGAAGTCCATATGAAACACTTGAAAGTACAGTGGTGAAATGAAACTGATGATGAAAATTTACCTGTGTGCGCACAATTTCTATGAACTTTGAAATTTATTTTCTCGAGTTCCTAAGGGAAATTGTTTTTGGTGTTATTTAAGGCAATTACTTATAGCTTTAGCGTTTAGAAAGTCCAAGAAGGTTTTAATTTACTTAACATTATTCTGGTACAAGACTTTTGTCCACTAAAAACTGAAATTGGTCAATTTCCTATCGGATTTCGTCTTAATTCTCATTTCTGATTGCCATATATGAATTTTGTTCTTAGTTGTGAGAATCTGCTGTTGATCAAGACAATATCCATGAATTATAGCCGATTTTTTATGTATCTTGATCGGTAAGAGAGAAGTTTGATTTTAATCACTCTCGATTAGAACAGAAAACAGTACAAACATAGCACAAAATAGTGTTTGGATGAGAATGTGATCTCCAATGAAAACTCCATTTTAAAAAAATAATAATCACAGCTTGGTAGCTCAAGATACACAACAAAAAGATCTTCTCATAAATTTTATTAGTTTAGATCGAAAGTGAGCTGTCGTGTTTTAGTTTCTAATGATATTGTTTGTAACACTGCGCTAGTCCAAATTACACGGAAAAGGTTTTCAAAGTCACATGAAATCGGGCGTCTCCAGAATATCTACATCCCTGAACTGTTTATGTCTTGGAAGTATCTTAAATTTACTGACACACTGTAAATATTCGGGAATCAAATACTACTGCAATGATTTTACATACAACTTAACATTGTTCTGATTTTTGCGTCATAATTGAAACCTTTGAAAGGGATTTTTTGAAATGTTACTATTTTTCTTAAAAGAAAAATCGCCTTGTCTGAATAAGGATTATGTAAGAAATTGATCGCGCATGATTTCAAAACTGGAAACAAATGAAAACTGAAATAAAAGCTGTCTGGATAATAGCAGTGATGATACAAATTTAAAGAAAAACACGACATACTTAAATAAATGAAATGAAAGCATAGATTTGTAGATGTTGAAACTGCCAATCATTTTCATCAAAGGAAAAAAGTCAGAAAAAAAAACTTTTTTACTAACTGCACGCCCTGTCCGCTCAACTATTTTAATTTGGGAATGCAAAACTAAAATTGAAGTTAATCTTTGTTTGCTCTCCTGTTATTGAACAGATAATTAATCTGCGCCTTAACACTGTCAAAACTGAATGTTTTCTCCGAGCGTTATTCCTATGTTTATAGTGCACCTTCAAAAATGCCAATTCGTCTTTTAAAGTTATTTATTCTACCTTTACAACGAGTAAGTTTGATTTCGATCCTTTTGCTTGTCTTCTTGGCTTGCCAGATGGATATTGAGTTGACCACTGACCAAGGCATCAGTCCTGAGAAAGGAAAAAATGAACTGATTAGATAATAGCATCGGGCAGTGTATGTAGCTGTTCTTCTAAAAACGCAGCGTTTTTGTATTTCCACTTGACTCGGAAGATGACTTTCTTTGCTTTGATTTTGAATAAGAAAGTGTTCATGGATTGATAATCCCTACAGTTGCTAATTCAACTGCCATTGTCGGCAATTGAAATCCTCGTAAATAATATGAAGAGTTTTGGATTAATATTGCGCGATCAGAAAAAGTAAATAGAACATTTAAATCAATTCTGCCGTACAGACCGAAAGACTTCCCCAGTGAGTTCCCAAGATCCCCAAGGTCCCAGGACTTTTAAAGTCCGGTCAGTTGAAGAAAGATTCATTCAAGGTAATTAAAAAGAGACCATTTTGGAGTTCTTCTTAACTCTTGTCTCATAACAAAACAAACCCTTATTAAATGAAACGAAAGTTACTTTGAACGGTCCATGCAGGAATAAACATTAGAACTGAACACCGCTTCTCACTCACCTCTTACTGAAGCCTTCTTGAGCTTACATTCCTTGTTCCTTTTCTTCTTTAGAAAAGATTCTAATGAAAACAATTAAAACATGACCAGATTAGTTTACTGTTTACTCAATAACCATGATATCATTTAAAACATTAGTGATAAGACTAAAACTTGAGTTCATAGGATGTCAATATAACCACTAAATCTGTTAATAATCAACTGATTTCAAGAACAGCCCCTCTTTCCAAACACGCAAAGATATTTTGGCGGCACCGTTTGAAATTATTCAATGAACACTTATTATTTTAAAACTACATTGGATGAAAACTCATCATGCTCATACAACAGGATCATGTCCGGTAAACGATTTCTACAGTGAAAATTGTGCACAACATAGCGACAGTTTTAGCTTACTTCAACAAGCCAGTTAAGTTAACATTCAGTGCTGCTCGCATTTCTGTTCGATACAGTCTCGAAATTTAGCCTGAGAAAGTATCAGGAGATTCTTGAATAGCGTCTTAGGGAACGAGACTACTTTAAGAGCAAACTACTTTCCATAACAGTGAAATATTGATAATTACCTTCGCAAGCAGTACAGAATTCACACCATCCGCCATCACGATTGTGGACTAAGTCAACACGTGCTGCAAACTCCTCTTCAGAGCAAAGCTTTTGGACGAGCGGCCACTGCTGAATTCCGAGGGAAAACCTCACGGAATCGATGGTGTTTTGACAAACTGGTTTAAACTTGAAAAGAGAGAAGAAAAAACCTTAAAATTGGAAAGAAAGAAGAAAAAGTTCCCGTTGTATAAAACGATTAACTCGCTTCGCCATCTTTCAGCACGTGTAGGTGATGGTAAAACATGAATACTGAGACGAGAAAATTCGCAATTCAGATCGAAAACCATCGATCAATGTCTTAAGGTGTCTCGATACAGTTTTTCTGGACCATACCAAGCATTTTCAATCAGCTTTTTAACAGTCTTCCCTTAATCGGATCGATATGAAAATTACTGGATTGAAGTTTGGCATGATGTATTCTTGAAGGCAATCAATATTTCCGTGGGAACGATAAACAAAAAAAATGAAAGTCGTTAAAACATGAATTTTGCGCGAACTAGATGTGATATAAAAAAGCTACAACCAGTGCCTTAAACTATGGTGTATGACAAGTGGACTGTACAAGAATAAAAAAGATCCGTACGTTTGATCTCGAGTAAATCGCAAAGACATTTCAAATTATACTTTTTGCATCATAGTAATAAATAAACGTATAGTTGAACACTATTTTGATGACGTTGCTTCAAATAATACCAAAATGCGTCTTGAAGTTATATTCTGAAGCCATGAAAGTTGTGTTGATTTTCCCCGATAAATCATGACACAAAAATTTCTCGTTAACCTGCAGCAAAACGGCGTTACGAGACAATTTACAGAGAGTTTTATTGTTTAAGGCCTGAGTTCTCCCATTTGGTTCAAAAAAGACGACGCCAGAGATGAAGATAACAGAGCTGAGGGTCAATTTAATGATACAGTTTCAAATAATGCCTCCTCATTTTTGACATTATGGGCCCTTCTTTGAAATTCTACGCAAAGGTCTTTATATTTGCTCCTTTGCCATTCCGCTACACGATTTCGGGTGATTGCTCAAGAACGCCCCACGGTAGTTGTATTTAATAATGCAACTACCATGATTCCTTACGGATGCGTCTCAGAGAGGGGACTGGGCATTCCAAGAAATAGCTGATCCTTTACTGGAAGCTTCAGGAAATTAAATAGTTCAAGCCCTGCCCAAACTATCGCAACATTCGCAACATTGTTGGTCGCAACATGTTGCACGCGTTTGCCCACCCTGTTGCGACGTCCTGTGACATGTTGGGTGTTGTTGGCTCAAGTTTTCATGTCGCAAAAGGATGGCCAAACGCGCACAACATGTTGCGCCCAACACTGAATGTTACGAAGTGTTGCGTTGAAATTTTCCAATAGTTTGGTCGGGGCTTTTTTTTTCTGAGGAAAAAACAAGTAACCTTAAGTAAGACCGAACTAACCACAAAAGCGCATAGAGTGTTGTGTAATACCCGCGGAAAAGACGAAGTATGTCACATACGGGTTTTGAGCAAGTTGTAAATGATTTAGGAATAAATTCCAAACCAGGGCAAAACTGATTCAATATCACTAGGTGTTGTTATTACAACATATTCAGTGGTAAAGGTCCTTTCCTCATCAACAAGGACACTAAAACGGCCGTGTGTCAACTTAAAAAACAACAATAACAACTTCAAATAACTAGGTTACGAGCAGTCCCTCTTTCGCTTAGTCCGTCGTGCGTGACGCTAAAGAAAACCGCGAGAAAAAAATGGCCACGCGAACCCCTGGCCAGGAGTTCGCGCGGCCATTTTTTCCTTGCTGTTTATTTACGGTCTCGCTCGACGGACTAAGCGAAAGGGGGACTACTCGTAGTCTATCAAATAACTAACAGTATGCTTAATGAGAGGGTGACCTCCATATGCCTATAGGACTTCCTCATCAGCGTATAGCTGATTCGGTGTCACTAAATATGTCAGTACCGTGACTTTTCTGTTTACCAGTTGACACCCGGAGCTTTTTGGCAAAAACGCCTTTCTTGAACATTTTGGACATTTTCAGCCTGGATATGAGCCAGATTAGCCCCAATCTACTCAAAATGGCGTTTGCTACATGACAGAATGGTTTTCTTTCCACTAGCATCGCGTTTTATGACAGTTTTGCTCGGGCATACGCAGAAATCAAAAGTGACCTACGAGAAAGTGACCTACGTCTTTAGGCCTTTCGGGGTTTTTTAATATATCTATATATTTTTTTGGCCTTTCCTTTTAATCTTTTGGGTTTTTTTTCGTTGCAGTGGTTGTCCTTCTTCTGGGCTTGCTTCCAGTTCAAGAATTTCCGAGAAAACATCATCGAGACGGGAAATTCTTACCGCGGAGTAGTCAAGTGTAGTTGAGAGAAATTTTGCTCCGAGTTTTTGACTCAAATTTCTGAGCATTTTCGTGCATATTTCAGGCTCAATTGACCCAGTCACTTTGATCTGGGTGTCATTGGAAAGATCTTTTCCTTCTGCAGAACTTGAGTATAAGTGATGGCAATTTTGGGTTAATTGGTTAAATCATAACCATGGTTAAATACGTAACAATTTTATATCACTTAAATTGCCAGGGTGAAGAATTTATTTAATGTAGACTCACCATATCTGTGTAAAGCATGGTTTTATCCTCCTTTTGGTTTGTTGTCTTTCTTGTGATGATGTGTCTTCGTGTCAGGAATAAAGGTCCTTGAAGATAAATCACAAAGCCTTAGGTCTACTTTAACCATATTTATTATAACTAATATATGGACTACATACGGGAGTGGCTTAATATGTCAGGTAATATGTATGTTCAAGCCTTGCCACAGACATAACAGGTTACACTTAATTATTTTTCAAACTGTGTTTTTATTGGATTATGGACCATAATGAAGGGGTGGCCGTGTTAATGGGGTAGGGTCAAATTTTATGACTGGCCTATTTTAGGAAGACCTATGACTATGTGTTTTATTTTCAAGGACCTTTATTCCTGACATGAAAAAATAGTTTGTAAGGCTTGTAATAAACATTTTCGTAAATCTTTGTCTGAGTAGTTGAATAGCAAGCTTATTGTATCTTAATGGTATAATATAAATATAGATGTGGCCCACCTAGATTAGCCTAGGCTACCTGCGGGTTCGTGCTGTTGTTATATTTAAGTTTCTAACTTAATTATTTTTAATATAAATAAAGTGTAGATGTAAGATACGGAAACAACACATTAACCTGAAATTCTTGGCTGTAAATTAATGAAAAAGGAATAAAAGTTTTGTTACTAAAGTTTTGTTGCCTTGACGGACATTACAATTGCACTTGTAAACAACCGTTCTTTAATGAGCATTCGAAATGCAGGTGTAATTTTAAAAAAGGCGAAACGTTAATCAGTACATGTATACAATATATTAACACTGGAAAGATGAACATAACTGTTTTGAGTGGCAGCATTAATGGGGTAAAATTATAGAGGATTATACTGGTTGCGATTTCAGAATGTGGCCGTTAGCCGTATTAACGGGATGGCCACATAAACGGGTTTACTTATAAGAACATGTATGGTGTTTTCCCAGGAGAAAAAAGACGAACGGTAATAACGAAGGTGTCTGTATTAACGAGGTGACCATTAGGTGGGGTGCCAGTGTATGTGATATCCATACACACAACCAATAACTCTTAGGGCAAGCTACACTAACAGCATGCAAAGCAAGTCAAGTCCAAGGATAGTGCTTTTTGTTCTAAGGCTAGTGGATTCTGTCCTTTGCTTGTCAACTGCTGCGTGATATTTTTTGCTAAACTTTTCTGTGGAAATTGAAATTACAAACTGAAGTATTGTTAAAGTGCACCTAACCCCAAATTTTTTTTTTCGCTAAAACAAATCTAGACTTTATTTGAAGCATTTTGGCGAAGACATTTTTGAATTTGGTTGCATCCTCGATTTTCTATGCCCTTTCAAAGTCGCGATTAAGTGTTTCACGACCGCGTTTTAGGGAGTCTGGGGCGGCGGTACCTGATGACGTCTACCCAGGAACCAAACACAATAGCGCCTTAGTCAACTCTCTGTATTTGCTTGAGAAAATAGAACGCAAAACTAATCGTTCCGATGTATTTTGGGACTAAAACGTCCAAGTTTTGTCTCAGAATCATTTCTTTTTCGTCACTGGAGTCAGAGT
>Ga0126339_10001268_pt1 | contig 16825 bp, 1 predicted proteins | sample OrbTmetagenome_2_FD_92532 | JGI IMG/M metagenome (GOLD analysis project Ga0126339, IMG submission 92532) | Coral microbial communities from Petempiche,Puerto Morelos, Mexico - Orbicella T R C metagenome | ecosystem: Host-associated > Invertebrates > Cnidaria > Coral | place: Petempiche,Puerto... | reverse complement strand
GAAGAAGAAGAGGAAGAAGAGGAGGAGGAAGAGGAAGAGGAAGACGATGACGACGATGATGACGATGATGATGACGACGACGACGATGATGACGATGATGATGATTAGGAGGAGGATGATGACGACGACTGAGTTAAACTACCTAAAGTCTACATGCGAATATGCATATGAAAATCAGTGGACACGTGCATAAATCAGGATAATGAATACGAAAAGGAACTGTCTTGCACTCTCCAACGAAACCCGCAGATATCACAAGTCGATCACTTACTGCATTAGGCACGTGAAGTTAAATTATTGTCTGATTGGTTAGCTATTTTTTAAGATAAATTGAAAAAGAAAGAAATAAATGTCAAGACTAGTATGTACGAGTAAATTGAGTTTGTCATTTCTACTATACAGCTATATCAATCCTTGCAAGGGGGCAGAAGAGCATAAACAGTGCTATTTCTACGTGTCTATTTCCGGTCCCTACGCTCCACGCTTTGCACTCGTGAATCGTGCTTCGTGCTCTTCTCCATTAAACCCCCTGTTTTATTAGGCACCAGTCTGCATTTTGTTTTGCTCGTCCAGAAACTCCTCCCTAAAGTCGACAAAAATTTGGTTTATGGCAAAACGTCCTGTCGAAAAGCATCAACTCATCTTACTTTCCTAGAGTCTATTAGTAAATTCCAACAGAAAATATTCATAATATCGTTTAGCAAAGTATCGTGCAGTACACCCATAAGCAAGCTTACGTCAACTTCATTCTGATACTTTCTTCACAACTTCGTTAAATAACCTTCACCCTAAATCTTTCAGTAAGCCTACCCTATAGTTTCCTCAAAATTTGATCTCCCAGTGGCCGATTAAGAGGGTGGGAGTTAAATTGGGTCGCTAGACACCCCAAATCTCAGAGAAATAAGTCAAATTTTAAACAGAAAAGATTGTGAGTATAAAGGAAAAAATAAAAATAAGGCCTCTGGGCAGGTACTTCATTGTAATTTCATGTGGCATTGCTAGTATTTCTTGTGTAACAGTTTTCAATTAGGTTCCAGTTCTCAAATTGCAACATTCTGAAGGCATGCAACATTAATTTTACAACATTTTGGAGGATGCAACATTGATTTGGCAACATTTTGGAGGCATGCAACACTGATTTTGCAGCCCCAGGACACCAGAGGCGCCATCTAACCTGGTACCCAGGCGACGTGGTGCCTCGTGCCAGCAAATGCTTATTTCACCTTCGCATCTCAATCGGGAGAAAAAAACATTATTTCTTTCTGTCTACGCTGATAGTAAATTAAACCTTCTCTTGCTATGTACTGGTGACCATAGCAGGGTCCTTCAATGACAACAATTTTCAATATTCTTCTAATTGAATACAAGTCAAAATATATTCCTGGCAATGATTTCTAGAAAATGTCGAATTAAATTCGTGAATTTATTTGTAACACTGGGTTTACCATAATTTTTATGTATATTTTTGGGAAGTGTTTAATTACTTTTCAAAGTGATCTGGCCTTTCAAATCAATGCAAACCTATTCATGCACGGTCCTACCAGTGGCTCTCAATCAATCTTGAAATTCGAAGCTCCAGGCCTAGGTTCAGTTCGAATGCACATTTGATTTTTATAAGAGACCTATCAGTTAACGAATTAAATAGAAAGGAGCAGAGGTCCAGGTCGGCTATTAATTATAAATGTAACCCTCTTCATCCGGCCGTTTTTGGTCTTTCTTGGAGCCTCAAGGTTCAGGTTTCTTGGAGCTTGAAGGAAACTGAAGGTTCAGAAGTCAACGTCTCTTGAATTCTACTGACAACATATTTTTTTGGTTAACATTTGATTTTAATGTGTCGTGATTGCGACGACATCTGTTTTATCAAATAGACCACTCGAAAGATTCATATGGAACTTCATCCGGGGACTCGGGTGGCGTATTTTCCATATCCTCACATGAAGATATTAATGACTTAACTGATGTCATGTTTGACCCTTAAACTGTACTTAAATATGTTAGTGTATAATCGAAACAGCTTCGAATCTTCCTTAAAATTCTTTCGTAATCGCCGGTTATCTTGGGATATCTTCGGTAATCTTCAGACATTTTCGAAAAATGTTCAGAAATGTTCCTGTGGCCAAAGCACAATTTTTGGATGACCTTCAAAAATCTTCCAAAAGTGGTCGGAAATCTTCGGGAAATAGTAAAAAAAACGTCGTTATCGGTATGTTTATATAATAAACAAAATAATACATGGTTGCTTGTGGGTATGGAATATCTCTTCACCTTTCGGCGTTATATCTCCATATATCTGTATATTTCAACTTTACGCGCGCCCATATATTATTCTCCATATATGTCATTGCCAAACCGTCTCTTATCAATATTTCCACCAAACGCCAAAATATAAACTCAAAAACTGCAACATGGTTGAGAAGACCGCGATTTCTGGTTAAATATTTGTTTGTTATTAGTGGCCTGAGCTTTAAATTTACCACTCTCATTAAGTAACGTTGAAGAACGGGTCTAGGGAACAGTAGTAGCTCAGCTCCTATAGGAAAATGTTTTATATCATCAAAATTTGAGGAAACGAAATTTTTGATTCTGACTTTTTAAAATTAGTAAACTTTTACTGATGAATTAGTTACAAGTTTTTACTTAATTTGATGGATTGTTAGTAAATTAGGGGCATGAAATGCAGATCCAATCAGAAAACAATAATCATAACGAATAAGTGGAGAAAAAATAAATACACAAATAACGGCTGCCCCTTTAAAAATGTTAAACAAACATCACTAACGTCAAAATATTTGCCATTAATTCCGTTAAATATCCTTCGAATTTAGCGGTTGCAATGTACGTCTAAAATAGGCCAATTTGGACATATTTGAATTCTCACTTGGCGCCTAGGCTTAGGGGAATAAAACAAAAGAAATCATTTTATACGTCCTCTAAATTCGATGTGAAAATATATCGAAATGTGTCATTCCCGTGTTTTTACTTCTGTTTCAAAACGAGTCCTAGTGCACAAAATTTCATATCGAAATGGTTTATCTGCAAGACAATGAACGCGCAAGAAAAACTCATTTCGTTATGAAAATTAAAGTTGCGCACCGAGACTCGTTTTGAAAATGAGGTGAGAGCCGCGGTCCCTCCCGGTTTGTTAGAAACATTTTGCTGTTGTTGTTTTGATTGAACAAAAATCGAATTGAAAGCAGCAATAAACTTCGGCAGGATGTCTTCAGTGGGGGAACACGAGATTATTTTGTAAATTATGGGTTAGCTGGCAAGTAATTTATAAGCTTGACAGTATAAAAAGCGAACGATATTAGTTCCGATTTACCACTCATAAGCCCAGCAAATCAATATATAAAATACTGCAAAGCAACACCCCAGCCCCAGAAAACAATAATATATCATGGAGGCGCCAGAATGGCAGCGTCTTTCTAGAAGTTGGTCGAAACATTTCTGAAACAATATTTGTGCAATGTAGTTAAACGCCGCCTTTTGAATTTTATGTTCGCACAATATAACAGTTTTTAGAAAGAGAATATAAACCTAGGAATAATACAGGTGCAAAAAGAACGAGATAAAAAGGGAAGTAATTCAATTATATATTATATAACTATATAATCAATTATATAATTATACATTCAATCGTAGGCTGCGAAATGTATCATGCTGCCTCAGAGCTGGTCGCTTCAGGACCATTGACGTCCCGTCTGGCGTAGAAATGTCACTTGGATAACTGATTTTAGGGTCATCCTTTCCCTCTCAATACACTTAACTGATTGCTATGAAATTAACTTTTATTAGCCAAGAAACAGCAACCATCGTACAATGCTCTACACTTCACTGTCGCTCTTTAATTTGCTCTCTACCACAAGTGCTTTTTTAGTAAAGTAAATTGTGCTATTAAGATTAATAAATATTTTGCATTATCAGTGTTTCAGAAAAAAAAAATTGTAGTAAAGGCTTTAAGAGTATTTTCTGTGCTGAACCTGTTCCTTAGCCGCTTGTCCATTCCCGCATGTTTGCTTCTTAGTAACCAGTCTCTTTCACTGCTATTTGCGGAACTTACCTTAACTTACCTTAACAAAACAAATAAATATACGTGTATCAGCTTCTTGATTTCTGTTAACCGCCATTCGCACATTTTGTACTCGGCGATCATTATCGGGTACTAGAAGCCACCAACTGACCGCTGAATAACAACATTTTGTAAACCCTCATATAGGATTATTAACTCCCAGATTTCTTTCTCGCGTTTGTATTGTATTGTATTGTATTGTATTGCGTCAATCACTTCATTTCAAATGCCCAGGGAAATTTCGACAAATTCGTTGGAAGTAAGACATAAATAACAGCCTATACAGTTGTCGATTTTTCTAGAACTTTATTTCCTTGGCCTGTTGACTGCCTTGCAGACAGTTTATATCTTACAATCACAACTAAATAAAATGGTTAACGGTGTGTGGTTTTGCTTTGTTGTGTGATATAGTAACACCGTCTCTGAGGCGACAGTCGGTTGAACAGTCAGGATGCATATGATAACATTTGGAAAATCGAAGAGGCATTTAACTGTGCGCCACACCTCTGGCTTAGAGAGAAAATCTTACTAAGAAAGTCTAATTCCTTAAGAAAGAAAGACAGAGAATTTAACCAAAAAGTACCATGAACAAGAGCACTTACTAATGTGCTTATCTTTAAACGCTTGAGCTGCTAACATCCTACAGAAAAAATATATCACTTGCGATCCAATACGACATCGATTGGAATGTCCATTTTAATTTGTTCTTTGCAATTGGATAGTCGTCTTTATAGTATCGTTTGTTTGCGGTAATCATACTTTGTTTTGTGGTGTTTGAATAATGTGAAACAAATATGTGTTCATTATAGTAATCGACCGCTAGTATTTCTCGGTCGTGTTTTTAACTCTCCAAGACCATTATCAAGAATAAACCTCAGATACAAAGCCGAAAAAGCTATTGGCTAACATCTTCTTAGACACCCTTCAATGCTTTTACAGAGACAATCTAAGCGCTTGAAAAGGAATATTGCCTTCTTGGACACGGAATTCACAGTATTTCCGATACACCACTGTTATTCTAAAAATTAGCCAATAAGAAACAGCTTAAGCCTTTTCCCTAGCGTCCACTAAGCAAGCGACAACATGAGTAATATTAACTGTTATTTGCATGTGTAAAGTGAGAAAAATACACATACAAGAAATTTTTGCGTGATGGGTAAAATGCGCTTGAAATATTCATTAAGGCCGACTACTTTCGTTTTTCTAAATCCCCACGCACACCTTTTGAATGTTTGACCGTTCTACATGTAATATTGTACTGCACGACTTATCAGCTGATATTGGAGCCCCACATGTTATCGCGTTGTTGTTTTGGATAATTTATTACCAGTGCCTTGGTCCATAAATTGTTGGGCAACAATCATTGTTCGAAGAACCGCTGTGGAAGAAGGATCAAGCTGCAGAAGATGACATCAAAAACCTCGATTTTTGTGTGCCTTTTGGCTCTTGTGGGACAGTTGTCTGGTGTTCCTTTGCCTAAGAAAAATGGTAAGTTGTATAAGTGAAATATTTTTTTACCCTTAATTGACACCAAATGCAAGTTACAAAATTAGTGTCTACAGTTAATACGTTTCTGCACGACAAAATTTTCAAAAAAAAAAAAATCGTTGCAAGGTGAAAACATAGCTCACTTGCGAATAATTTTAGCAAATAATGTTTTGTTTTCTAAAGAGACTGATTTCTTATTGGTGGCTTCCACTGCTCTGCAAGAAATACAAAAGGATTTCGCTTCCCAGTAACAAACAATATCTTCCGCTCTAAATGGCACGTTGTCCAAATAGTGTCACGTTATAGTGTAAAATGCAGTTACCAATTCTTCCTGATGTTATAAAATATATAAGGCAGCAATACTGTGATATACGGTACAAGACGTCGATGTTGATGCAAGAAAGAGACAACATAACAGGTTAAGAAAATTACTTTTTCTTGAAAGAATGCTAAGATACTAGTTCAGACAATACAAAGCGTAATACAAATAATACAAAGCGTGAGGGTTTCGACAAGTCGACGATACACCCTGAACAATTATTCCGGCAAGCAATAAATACACGCTGAACCAACATTTTCAAGAAAATTTGACCATCGAGTCAACGGAGACTACTACATAGCAGTCCTTCTTTACTGATGACACACCCAATCAACTTTTCTTCGAGAAATGTCCTTGACGGGTATTATTTCGATTCATGACACTGATCGTGACTCTCGCTGAGTTTTTACCATTACGTTGTTCGCATTTACACTCGCTTTCCTGTCAGTAAGCTAAAAATCGCAGTTTTAAGTGAAATAATTTTGAAAGTAGACCGGCCGACGCATCATACCGTAATAACGCCATTTGGTCAAAAGATCAACGCCCTACAGTTAACAGCTAATTACACCAGGTCACGTTGTACACTTCTATCACACAAATATCACGCGTTAGAATTCAATTGATTCAAATGGTAATGTTCTCTAGTAAAATTATACGCACTGAATTTCGGAAAAAAAGGTGATTTGCAATGTTTCTTATTTGGTTTTGTTTTTGTTTTGTTTTGTTTTTGTTTTTGTTTTCTTGTTTTTGTTTTTTCTCTCAATAAACACCGTGAAATTAAACGTATTTATCGTAAGTCTCTCGCCAAGGGTTAAATATGCCAGAATTAAAGCATAAGGGAAGTTTGGTTTCACCGAACCGAAATCTTCAAAGTTCTTACATGATCCATGATTCAGTGAAAAAAAACGAAAAGCTCCATGCTCAAAGTGGAAGTTTATAGCATTGCACTTCATGGAAGATTTTGTGGGAAAATTTAACATCAACAATCAATATATAGTAGTACTCAATCTTTGGTTTTCTTTGTAATATATTTTTCTCATGTCTTCAAATTTATACTGCCTCGATATTTTATATTTCGCCTTTATATTTTCACCTTATACTATTCGATTTAACTTATGGTTTTAAGTTCAAACATTATGCCTCTTTTTTGTATGTATAGGTCGTTCAAAAACGATATCATTCTTACATAAAAGTAGGAAACAATATCAGAGACAAAGACATTTAGAGGGATGGTTAGCACACGTACACTGAATTCTTATACCGTATTTCCTATAGACTACTATAACCTGCTAGAGCTGGTAAAATTCTTCGATGAAAAAGGTGAGTCTTTCATAACCTATCAGCTTACGTTAGTTGTACCCGTAACAAAGTCTTCTTGAAACGATTGTTTTCTTAGTTGTTTATAGCTAAGCTCCTGTGCGCCGAAGCCGTGTAAGCGGAGCCCAATCGCTTGGAAAATTTGGTAACCCATCGAGCTAAAAAGAATTGGTTGTCAGGTGATTGTCCGTCCTTTCCTACGTCCCTTCATGTACTGTTAAGTGAAAATGTCAGTCTGCAATAACCTTGTTCCCAGGACCTTTCCTTATAGATTTTTATTATGTAGCTTTGGCCTGTGGCCTATATAACGCGCGCTCTGATTGGCTAAGAGCGAGATCTGCAGCCGTAATTCCCACGGGCCGATTACGGTTTATGCAAATTAGGAACAGCCCGGCTCTGAAATTCCGCTGACTAGTATCACTTGACCATATCCCGGGCTCATCTCAAAACAGCTTCCCAGGTACAGGTCTTTGATTTTATCGCAGGCTCAAACCACGTTAACATATTGTAATCAGGAGCTCAACTTTTAGCCTTTGCTAAATTTATATAGTAAGTTGACCTTTCAAAGACGTGTACTGAATTCTTATACCGTATTTTCTGCAGACCATGACATTCATAAAATGCTAGATCTGGCAAGAATCTTCGATGAAAAAGGTAAAGATTTTTTTCACAACTTCTCAGCATGCTTGCTTTCAATTCTAATCAAAATTTCTTGGAAGAATTGTCTGCTTTCAATTTGCTTATGAAGAAAACTTTCCCTTGATCGCAAAATGTACGTCATTTATTCCTTCGAGAACTTTCGGAAAGCAAGTAGCAAAGCTAAAACTATAGCGTGTGCAATTATTAATAACTTTGTTTGCCACTTGTTCAGTACGCACATAACCAGAGGGAGTTTTGCAACTCAGGGGCTTCAGGCTAGTCTTAACGAGACAACTCTCCACGATGTCATGGCAACCGTGCCCCGACATGTGCATTTTGAACTTTTTGTCACAATTACTTTCTTTAGTAACGTCCTACTTTAGTACTTGTTTAATTCTGGATTATTATTTTATAGTGGAAGAGGAAGGCGGAGAAGACAGCAAAGACGAAATCAACGATCGCGATGAGGATGAAGAGGAAGGCGAAGAAGAAGGTGAAGGTGAAGAAGAGAGTGGAGAGGAAGGTGAGGAAGAAATTGACGATCGTGATGAAGGTGAAGAGGAAGGTGAGGAGGAAGGTGAAGAGGAAGGTGAAGGTGAAGAAGATAGCGGAGAGGAGGGTGAAGAGGAAATCGACGATCGTGATGAAGGTGAAGAGGAAGGTGAAGGGGAAGGTGAAGAGGAAGAGGAAGGTGAAGAGGAAGGTGAAGAGGAAGGTGAAGAGGAAGGTGGAGAGGACAGCGGAGAGGAAGGTGAAGAAGAAATCGACGATCGTGATGAAGGTGAAGAGAAAGGTAGAGAGGACAGCAGAGGGAAAGGTGAAGAAGAAATCGACGATCGTGATGAAGGTGAAGAAGACAGCGAAGAGGAAGCCGAAGAGGAAATCGACGATCGTGATGAAGGGGAAAAACCTGAAACTGAACTGTCTGAAATAGATGATACCTTTGACGATTATCTCAAAGAAATATACGATATGTACCATGACTTTCACCACTATAAAAAATAGCTTAGTGTAATTATAAAGTGGAGGACTATACCGACCTAGTCTGAGACTAAGAATCCACAATGCCCACTATGTATAAAATATTTTACAACTTTCATGGGGAAAAACGCAAATTGTTTAAGGCGTAGAAGTTGCAACAAAGGTGGTATAATTAAACTGGCAGTTTTTGTTGATCATAATTATTTAGTGTGCATTAACGACCGCAATTAGAGTTTTGATTGGATAGTTGGCTATGTAATGGCTTTCGGCAATCTTGAAAATGGAATGAATGTGTGGGCGTCATTCGGCGCCACATTAATAAAAACTGACCTTAACTAGGATTATAGAACTGAATTTAAGCTTTTTAGTAATTTCAGTAACACGTGTAATTCGTTTTCATTTTAAAACAAGTGTGCTTTTCATCTGCTTCCCAACTTTTCATTTATGTATTTTTGCAACCACTCTACAGTAAACTTTGGTGTCAAAGTACATTTTACCTTGAAGGTAGATGGCTTTTTCCGGGCATTAGGGCCGTGAAGCCGCAAACACCAGAGATTGGAATCCTTGAAAAGCATATTTTTGTGTATCGTAAATATATTATTTTGTAATTGACTGTGTCAGCTAGTTAGTTACCAAGTTAGTTTACGTGCGAATCGACATTGTAGGACTAAAGGATGTTTCAGCGTGGTTAAATAAAGTTTTGTCATCATATAACTTAACTCGTCTTTTTTTTCTTAACCCTCTTCCTGTACCCACGACTTCTCCCTCCCAGTGATTTACTCTGTAGTTTTGAATTTTGTAATGGTCGTTATTCGCCCCACACAATAATTTATGTGTTAATCATATCTTAACGTCATTTGCTGTAGATTTGCCTATGCAACCCTATACTTAAACAACAGTCCTTTTGCATAAGTGGCGCCTAAATTTGAACAACAATACTTTATACATCCTTAGCCTCTTACTTATGTTTCCAGACACATGTTTTTCACATGAATGTGACGCTTAGGATTTATAAGTATTGTTATTCAAATGTAACGGCCATTTATGCAAAGAATCTATTGTGCTTACTTTTTTTCGTTGGTGAGCCTGTGGGGTGCTGCCACACATGTATTCAACTAATAGTATTCAAGCGTATGTGTTGTGTAAAACATCCAAAACTGTTACTTTACTGATCAGCACATGTCAATCATGCAATTATAACGCAACATTGATGCCATACATTTCAAACTGTCCACCATCTTGGACCCACCGCATTCCACTTCCGTGCGTTCGAACAATAGCACCAGAGCGAGGTTGGGGTGGACATTTTCATACATTTACTGTACTTCTATTCACCCTGACCGCGACTTGGCACCATTGTTTGTTGGAATGCTGGAAAGGCCTATTGCAACACCAAATTTTTGCATATTAGTTTCAAGGAAAATCGCAACGTTTGACCGCTATAGCTATAGCTCTACTTTGAATGCTATTTTTAAACCAGCTGCAAGTATGTCAATTAAAGGGAGCAGAAACGGAAATGCAACTGGTATACGTAGAAATTTTGTGATAGCTCTTAAATAAATCTTTAGGATATTGTATTCAAACTAGATATTTTTTAACCTATTGCTTTCAAATGTAATAACTCATATTTGAGTACTTTTTAGACGTTGATTTCCTGCAGTTTCAAGTGACTCAAGCTTAGCGACTGGTAATGTTTCTGAGTCCTTCATTCTCACTAACTGAAGTATCTGAGCAGAATTATTGTGATATTTTCGAGTACAGAAGAGCTTCATATGACATAGAACTCACTGTACTCGGCTTAAGGAGGCTGGCAACAGTTTCCAGCACGTTTCTAACAGCTATACTTTTATCGATCAATACTACCACTGTTTAACAAGATATCCTACAATAATGGTGTCAGACAAATACCCGGTCATTGGTACTCAAGTAGCAACAATCAACCCTTAATTTTAGCTTTTAGCGCTTCTAACTCAAAAACGAGCCCAGTGACTCCCATTTTGTTATTATCGAATTGCGATAAGTATGATAGGATGCAACTTAACGAAGGTTCGAAAATGCTAGGTGGGCCTGAACCCTCATAACAGAAACTTTTAATCTTTGTAAAAAGTTGCATCTTATCATGCTTATCGCAATTCGATAATAAACAAACTTGGGGTCACTAAGCTCGTTCTTGCGTTATAAGCGCTTTTTGCTCAAATTGAGGGTGTTTTTAGCAGGTCATAGGTAGCTATGGTAACCTATTGTGCCAAGAAAATGACACCAGCATGTTCACCAATGACTGGGAAGTTATTTCTTATCATGATTCTGGCATCAAACGACATAGAGTGGTAATAATATTACATCGAAATCTACATGAACGTCTTGGAAAGTGCTGGAAACTGTTTTAAACTTATTTTTAACATTTAACAACTTAAACTTAATCTAGGGGACGCCACAGCTTGATAAATTTAATATGTTGGTAGATAAAGGTATCTGAACAAACGTTTTCAAGCCAATTCCCATTTATATATGCTGGATGTCTTTTGCTCAGTTTTAAACATCAAGTAACAGCTATTAGTATCACCCAACTAGTGGACTAATGCAAATCCTACATTTTAATTGGCCACGCTACTAGAGGTCTATTAGTAATAGTCCTCGAGTAGCGAAATTGGCGCAATCGAGCGTGACGCTTTTCCCAAATAAATATTTCTTGAACTTGCATTTGCTAACTTTATTATTGTCTTTTCTGTCCGACTAGTTGGGTGATACTAAAACAATTAGACCCTTCGCCCTCAAGGGCCACGGTTCAATAGCTCATTCGGCTTCGCCTCATGGGCTATTGACCCATAGCCCGCAAGGGCTACGGGTCTAATTGTTAATTAGAACCACCATACTGACGCAGTAGACCTACGTCACCAGTAAGAAATTTTCGTTTCGAATGTTACACCTCCCTCACCCCCTCGCATCGACTAGAGAACAGAACTAATCTGGGTGCATGTGACGTCATAAACAACAAATATATATCACCTTGTAGAGCGAGCTCATGTTACTTGTAAAACAAAAAAAAACAACATTTTGATACGTATTGTATCGAACATCTCTACTCCTCCCCCTCCTAACCATGGGAGGTGGGGGAAGGGGCTCCTCGATCCATGGAAGATGCTTGTGCACATGAGGTTTAAAACAACCTAAAAAAAATGTGTTTTGTGTATAATACCCCCTACTGTACTTTATTTTTAGTCTTCTCTGTTTATCATTTTTCAGTTTTTGTTAATGCATGGTAGTTTCGATGTAAATGGCTTAGTCTAATACCCTAGAGGGAAAGGACGCCATCTTGGATTGGATGTCTGGGGGCAAGCGAGGAATTGACCATTTTCGCATCCTCGGTAATGAACTGGAACTAGCTTGCAATGGAGGTTCGTGTAGGGGGAATATCATTAAAAAGAGACAAACACCATTTGCATTCGAAAAGACTCCACGCATTAACCTACTATTGCAAGCTAGTTACTTTAATTTTCAAGTGTCGTTAATAACTGCTTGCTTAGTTTAGTTTTCTATAGGTGTCTCAATTACATTTGTTGCCCATTGTGGGCCTAGTGCAAGTCCTTTGTGTCATTTACTTTTTAATTATTTTTTTATTATTATTACTATTTTTGTTAATTAGTATTAACTCTTAAAAGTTTCGCTCATATTTTATGTGTTACAAGACACTCATGTACTTATACTAAAACCACAATCCGTTCGACCAAATCTTTCAAATTTTTCGTGTTTTAGGGAATTTTCGGTTCACCTAAACGAAGGCCCGTGACGGCCATTGTCAACGACTTCCTTTAACATAACTTTGGAAATTAATCAAACAGGAACGAAAAATCTCTGCAAAATCAAACCTACTGTTACTTATAATATGTCTTCATAATGTGCCAAACCGACTTCTTTAAACATTGAGTTCGAATCAAGCCATCAGCGAGACTTCAACGACACCCATCTCGTACAGCTCGATGCGACATGCAACTATGGATCAAATTCAAACTGTAATTTTGAAAAAGTGGGGCATTCTCGTGATTTCCGTCAAACCAACACAGCCTAAAAATAGATACAGTAGCTAGAAAATTTCACTACCGGAAGAAACCTTGCGGTATCCCCTTGGTGAAATATTTATGGCCGTCTGAAATTGCCGAGTTTCGATGGTCTCCATGCATGTTTTTCCTCCATTTTGAAAAATTCCTCATCATGAAGCATTGGCTTATATTGTCTCACAGACATGTCAGCTAAAATGATCAGAAACGAACAGCAAAATCATTGGGCATGCATTATATTTCAAATAAAGGGGAAAAAGCCAGTATTTCAAATTAAAGGGAAAAAGGGCCAGATTTTGGTGCACCTGAGTTTAACTCACCCTGCATCTGTTTTTACATATGGTTTGATAAGTGCTCGAAATTCGCTCGATATTTTCACGTGAACTAGCCATCGCTGACGCCTTGACTTCGGCTCCATTTAGCGTAAGAATCTGCTTAAGGTATTAATGTCAGTCATTTTCCCTCTCCTTACTAAACAACAGCGATGATTTTTCAAGACAAGAAAAGTGAAGCTCCAACCATGAAGAACTAGCCGCCATGTTTACCTCGAGAGGGAAACCGCTGACCACACTCAAAGCGTGGTCCTGTTGGTTCCTGTGCGTTTTTGATGGGTTTTTAGGCCCAGCGTGTTTAGGCTTTAATAGATTGTGCTGGTATAATTTTTGGCATTATTCGTCAACACGAGCATACATTTCATCGATTTTCTGAAATAAGAACTGCTAGCATAATTTACACATTTAGCCGGTTTTGCAGCACAAAATTGTCGTTTATTGATCATGCAACCAATTGTTTTGGCCCGATATCAGTGTTAAAGGCAAATTTAAATAACAAAAAATATATTTTTTTTTACCCGGTTATTATCACATTCATAGGACCTGGGTCCCACAGGAAGTGAACCAGGACTTTTTTCATAGACTCCACGCCTGCGCATAACAAGCTCGGTTACCCAAGATGGCGTTCACGAAAGCGAGTGCATACAGTGTTAGTGATGATAGGGTAGACTGGGTTAATGTGTTTGCCGTTTTCTTGTTTATTGCACAGTTATTGAAGTGTTCTTACCAGATTTAAAGTAAAAAATAGACGTATAATTTTGAAATATACGAATAGCTCTGCACTGCTAGTACCATATTATGCTACTCTTGCAAGCACAACCTATCAAATCCTGGGCGCGTCGGTGGGCTTTATTAGAATCTGATTTTTTTAATAATTTTTTTTTCCTCAGTTTGATGGTTGAAAGATCAGAATTTCAAGGTATATATTATCATAAAGCTAAAACTCAAACTGTCACATGCAAAGCCGTTCACCATCTTTTGAAAGCATAAGAGGAAGCTTTCGTACTTTGCGCCTTTTTTCCCCAGTTGACTTCCCTGCTATTCATTCAGTGTATGTATTATAACTAACTTTGGCACTCAAAACTCCGAGAAGGGAATTATTCAAATTTAGCTATTAACCTCGCGAGGTTCCCTATTTTCCTTACATGCTCCATTCCCCACTGGACGTTTCTGGAAATTCGAACGGGAACTTCTGGTCGAATGGAAAAAGCTCATCCCGGACTGCAACAAATCCCGTATTTTAGTGAGAGTCAATTTGTCTGGAGAACGACCCTGTTCGAACTCAGAAGCGATTATGCTCCCTTTTACCAATTTTCACTTCTATTATGTCCTACATTTTTGGTAACAAGATTGCTTTGGTGTTTATGTCGCGAGACACCAAAGCAATCTTGTTTTTTAAAAGAAAGATTGAAAAACGTGCAAAAGGCTTCGAGTGTGGAAACTGTAACGAAGTGAAATTCCCCTTCATAGGCAGTAGTCACAGAAGTCACAAATGTCAACTTGGCCTGATCGTTCTTCCTCCCAGTGGTATTACAGACTCTGGACTTGGATTTCAGATATTGCCTCACCTCTTCTGAGAATCAACCTGGCTACTCTTTCTTTTAGCTTGCGGATGACCCACCCTTCTCGGGCTAGCCCAAATGTTAATTTGAAAGGGGATTGCAAAAGGCCGGTTGGTGCTAATGATACCATTTTCTTTCATAAGGATGCGGCTGTGAGTGATGAAAAATTCTCATTCCAGACTCCCGTAGAGTTGTCGTAAATACTCTCCCTATGTTGGCCAACACACCTGTGCAATTCTTTTTTTTGATTTTGTCCCTTCATTTTTTCCACATCTCCAACCAATTAGAAAGCCCCAACACTAGTTGTAGGCATTCACACACAGAACCTTATCACTGTTTTCGTTACCACTGTTGTTACACGAGAAACTCCTGCACGGTCTTTCCTGGAATAAACAATTTCGCTTTCGATCATTAGCTCAGTGGCACTTTGGTATGAAACACAGGTGTCATATCATATAGACAGACGGTGAACTACACTTCTTGCAACACACGAACAACTTGATTTATTTGCAGCTGTTCACCGATAAAGGATGACGCCTTTCAATTCATATATTTTAAATGAAATGCATGCAAGGAGGTCAACTGAGGAGAAAAAGGCGCAAAGTACGAAATTAATGAAATTAACAGCACACGCCTCTATTCAGAACAAGCTTTCTCTTATGCTTTCAAAAGATGATGAACGGCTTTGAGACAGTTTGAGTTTTAGCTTTACGATTATATATACATTGAAATCCTGATTTCTCAACCTTCAAACTGAGAGAAAAAGTATTTCAAAATTCAGATTGTACTAAAGCCCACTAACGAGCCACCCTTCTGGACCCAAGAACCCATCAAAATCGCGCAGGAGCCAACAGGACCACTCTCTGAGTGTGGTCAGCGCTTTGTTTCTCGAGGTAAACATGGTTCTTCATCGGCGGATGTTCACTTTCCTTCTCGTGAAAAAATCATCGTTGTTGTTTAGTAAGGAAAGGGAAAATGACATTAATACCTTAAGCGGATTCTTGCGCTAAATGGAGCCGAAGTCTAGGTGTCAGCGACGGCTAGTTCAGGTGGAATTATCGAGCAAATTTCGAGCACACATCAAGCTACATGTGTAAAAACAGATGCAGGGTGTGTTAAGACCCGTGCACCCAAAGCTGTTTTTGTTTTTGTTGTTTTCCTTTACTTGAAATACAATGTATGACCAATGATTTTGCCGTTCGCCTTTTTGATCATTTTAGCTGATATCTCTGTGAAACAAGATGAGGCAATGCTTCATGATAAAGAATCTTTCAAAATGGAGGGAAAACATGGAGACCATCGAAATTAGGGAAGTTCAGACGGCCATGAATATTTCACCAAGGAGATCTTGCGGTAGTGACATTTTCTAGTGTATCTATTTTGAGGCTGTGTTGGTTTAACGGAAATAGAATGCCCCACTTTTTCAAAATTACAGTTTGAATTTGACCCATTTCTGCATGTCGCATCGAATTGTACGAGATGAGCGTGGTTAAAGTCTCGCAGATGGCGAAATCAGTGTTTATAAAAATCGGTTTGCACATTATGAAGAAATATTTTAAGTAACAGTGGTGTTTGTTTTGTACAGAGATTTTTCGTGCCTGTTTAATTATATTCCAAAGTTGTGTTAAATCTATGTGTTTATAATGGCCGTTACGTACCTTCGCTCGGGTGAACCGAAAATTCCCCAAAACACGAAAAACGTAAAAGATTTCATGGCTACTAGAGGTTAACTCGAAAAACTTGCGATTCCTATGGCCTCAATGCAAGGCTCCAATTGACAATTACTAACCTCGTGGTTAGGGCGCTTATCTCCGGATCGAGCGGTCCGGGTCCGAGTCCTGGCCGTGGTCATTGTGATATGTACTTGGGCAAGACACGTTACTCTGACTGACAATGCCTCTCTCCACCCAGGTGTATAAATGGGTACCGACGAACTCAAAACTGCGGGTAACCGCGATGGACTAGCATCCCATGGGGGGCGGGGGGGGGGGGGGGGGATCAGAAATCTCCCGGCCCATTCCATTTATTTTTATCCGGGAAACAGGCTCACCTCCCGCCTAACG